>JAESGV010000703.1_pt1 | contig 14473 bp, 13 predicted proteins | sample 9269781 | NCBI WGS metagenome assembly JAESGV01 (sample SAMN15741586, study PRJNA653496) | algae metagenome | isolation source: Tildeniella torsiva UHER 1998/13D and co-occurring heterotrophs from... | place: Slovakia: Slovak Paradise National Park, Hrabusice, Kosice Region | collected 2000-01-01 | reverse complement strand
AGATTGGATATTAGATCAAATGCGTATTGGTATTGACGATCCAAAAATCACTAAACAGAAGTATACAGAATGTGTATTAGAAGCATGGAATAGAATACCACGTGAATTGATAGTTAAAGGGTTTAAATAAAACGGACTATCTGTTGCATTAGATGGTTCAGAAGATCATTTGGTTAAAATCAATTTTGACAAATATGCAAAAAAGTAAATTTATTTTCAAAAACTTTTTCAGTGGTCTTCTATTTGGGGTGGGTGTCTAATTGGTGACGCTTTGTACTTGATTTTGCGAGTTGATACTGTGCAACAGTAACTTTTTGGTCTTTTTTGAACGTGTCAGACAAGATATGTCCGTATGAGTATAACAACTTTCGTCTAATTATATCAAAAGGACTTTACAATCAACCGAGCGTCAGTTGACCAAGTACTTGGTGTCATTGGATAGAAAATTTCTTTTTACATAACCTGTAATTTTTTTATAATATAAGTATTTATATTGTTTTCATAAAATAGAAAAAAGTTCCCAAAAACCACTTTTATTAACTCCCCATTCATACCACACGTCTTAAATATGCAGGAATGACTTAACCAGGATGCATATATGAATATGAGTTCCTATACCACCTTTTTACCATTTTATGACTTACTTCTTTCTTTGCTTCAAGTAGTGCTTGTATCATCTTTTCTTTGGTCCATTTGTTATTACCAACAAAGTGAAAGGCATGCTTTCTTAAATATTGTTTTAACCATCCAAAAAGTTGTTCAATAGGATTAAACTCAGGGTATCCTGTTGGGATAAAATCTGGTGTAACCCCTTTGTTTTCATATATCTCTATAATACTAATGCGATTGATTTTATCATTTGATACTGCACGATGAATGGAGGCTCTGTCAATTAGATCATAATTAACCATCTCTAGAAACCTTATATTATCAATATAATGTGAAAATGTTAAGGCATTCACATTTTGATCTTCAAAGGCAAAACCAATCACTGGCTGGGCAGGATCCAAGCAAATAGTAGCAACCAAGTTAATAAGCTTGCTAGGCATCTTAACATTGGTCCTATGTACTCTACTACTAGTATTATTATGACTACCTCCTGCTGTCTTGCGTTTGGGAGAGCTCTTCTTATCAATCTTTTTTGTCTTTTTAATTCGACCTCAACCATGAGTCTGTTTCAAGTCATTATGGAACCCACTTTCATCAGTGCTTGAACACTCTCTCAATGAGATCTTTGGTTGACGATAGCAGTGATTGTCACAAAACTCTTTTGATACTTGTACGTTTGCTTCATCACTTCACTCATGAAAGTAAACTGATAGTTTCTTGCGAGTGATACCAAAATCATGCAATACTCTACTCATTTGTGGTACTGATATACGGATTTTTGTTTTTTTCTCCATTTCAGCAACATACTGTGATTGAGTCTAACTTGGATTTTCTGCAACCAAGACGCGTAATACTCTGTCAAAATTTTCATCTCTTTTTGCATTTGGATTTTTATGTCCACTTCTATCCACAATGGCAATTTCTAATTCATTGTTTTGGTTTTTGACTATATATGATCGTTGAGTAGATGGCTGTACTGTAGTTAATTCGGTAATGAGTGCTTCTTTAAAGTTTTTTTGTTTCATGTTTACCACCGCTTTTTTAAGGTCATTAGAGAAGGATTTAGTACTGTGGTGTTGTAGTTTTGTCATAAAAGTTTGTAGTGTATGTGTAGTTGACCTGTCAAGTTAAATTAACACTTTTTTAGGGTATTTTTTTTTATTTAGGCAAAATCAATACATACTTATAAGGTGAAAAAATTGGAGGTTATGTAAAAAGAAATTCTCTATCCAATGACATCAAGTACTTGGTCAACTGACGCTTGGTTGATTGTAAAGTCCTTTTGATATAGTTAGATGAAAGTCGCTATAGCTTTGGCTTCCACGTGCATAAATATGGTGACCAATGTGTAAAATTAATATTCTATTAGGGTCACACTCTCGAATAGCAGTAGCGTATTTGTCTGTTGGGTTACCAGTGTAGAGCAAATTATAGCGTGTCTCTTGTGCGATGACTGGTGATGGAACATGATCAACAAACACGCCAAGTAGTTTTTCATGAAGTGGAAATTTGTTTTTTATGTTTGCGTGGTACAACTCTAGTCCTTGTTCTTTCGAGTAGAGACTTTGCAATAGTTTGCACATGAAAAGTATATCGTCATCTTCCTTATGTCACTTAAACAGACATGCTCGAATGAGGTGTGGTATTGTTATCGCCCAACCATGTTCAGAGGATCTAAAACAAATAGTGCCGTTTTTCGGTGATAGTTTGTTCTCTTTGTGTGTGTACAGTTGTCGTAACGCTTCTATTGCGGCTACTATTTGAGCGTAGGCGCTATTTACAGGTAATGGTATTATCGTCTTGATTCTGTCAATCATAACCACAGTTGTTATGGTTTTTTCAATTGCTGTTTTCATAAAAATTATATTTTTGTTATTAGGTTCTTTCATACAGTCTATTACAAATAGTACACCATCGTTCAGGAGTAATATATTTGGTGCAGTAACATTCATCAAGTTTATGTGGTAATGTGTGTCGTGCTTGTTAAATTGTACAACACAGTTAACTTTTTGTGGTAACACAACTGTGTTCCCACGTTCGTGAGTTGAGAATTTTTCGAGTATCTCTGAAATACAGGGTGTATCTTCCACGATGAGTACATGACGAATGTTTGTTGGGTGAGACATAACCATTATCCGGGTTTACTACAAACACAAACAAGTGGTGTTATCACCGATTCGATGAAATGTACAACGATGAACAGATGATAGTGCAGCGTCTGTCACTAAAGCACCGAGTGGTTATCACGGTTGATTTTCTTTTGTCAATGTTACTCTCGAATCTAAGAACTCCGCTTTGCATCAAATTCACAGGTAGTAAGAATACTTGGGCGTCGGTGCAGCTGATCCAAAGCGAGTTTTGAACAAAAATTGGTCGTACAATTCACCAGATAGCGAAAGTGCATTTATAACTGGATGGGATACTTGGATTGTACCGTATTTATACCAAAATCACGCAATATCGTTAGGAAAAAACAAACTAATTTAATGACACTATACCAGTCAAAATATCCGTACGATGGCGCTAGCATGCGCGTAGAAGCAGGAGAACGTTGTCCTACTAGCATTTACAAAAAGTCACATGTGTTGTCATGTTTAATCCAGAAATCATGGCAACAATAATCAGCACTGAAGAATACGATAAGATGAGCTTCAGAAAGAAAGGAATCTTTTCCAAATACGAAATTTGTGCCAGGAGATTAAGTATCGTAGCTTTCACTGTTATCGTAGGTTTTTTTCGTGTCGTTATTTTGGATCCTTAAAATGGCAATAGTAACTGTTCATCAGTTGGCTAAGCACTTCACCAAAAGCATAGATGACAGTGACGCCTCAAAATCAAATGCAACCATTACACGCGTTGAGCACACAGGAAGCACAACAGGAGCTGTATGAAAGCCAAGTGCACTCACAAAAAATTATAACTGCGTTGATGCATAAACGGGAAGAGTCATTCAAGGATGGCATTTCCGATAGTGGCGTACGAAATATTCTGTTTCAACATGCAGACAGTTGCGAGAATTATTTCAATTTGTTTGACTCTCTACAACAATGGCGAGAGTCACCCGAAAACAAAAAACCTGATATTCTAATGTACATCTACAAAACCTTTGTCGATGCAAACTCGTTCCAACACATACCGATAGAAGAGAAAATAATTGTAGATATGCGGTGTCTAGTCATGAAAGAAATTGATTTTATGCCTGAACTGAGGTCGCGAGAACTGATAGACGTGTTAGAAAAGATGGTGGTACAAAAGTTAATGGACACAGAAACAAAAACTCCTCCAATGAGCTCTCCACGTGGTTTGGGTGCCATGACAAGATCTCCAAGTACACCTAGAGGACTTAATGGACCAACATCAACATCATCTCCAGCGTCACCAAGATCACCTAGGTCACCACGCACTGGCCTTATGGAACGTATAACATCGTTCAGAAAAAAGATGCAACAAAGAAAATCAGAACAAGTTGTTGAGATGTAGTTAAATCCTTACGTTTTAAACATTAATTTCACTGTAGTTATTTTCTATTGTATTGCTGGCTGTTGTTTATTGGCCTAAGTTAGATTCACGTTGTAAGCCAGGCAAAAAATAATTCTCCAAATTTATTTATTGCACAACCACAACAATGACCAAGAACGAAGACGTTTCGGTAGACAATGACTCTACCCCAAAAGAAAAAGTAGTCCCAACAGTATCTGAAGAAGAGAAATTGTGGCTCGGAGATCTCGTTCATTGGAGAAATCCTTTTGTTAGCGCTGCTGTCCTCGTTATGATCTGGGCAGTATTTATACTCATTTACTATTACGAATTCACTGCTGTAACACTTGTAGGCAGAGTTATTCAATTGATGTTACTAGTAGGGGCTGTTTCGTGGGCCCTAAAAACATTTCTAAAAACTGAAATCTTGGCTGTTCACATTGGCAACATGACTTTGACAACAAGAAAAGATTTGTTCAGAGAAATCCGTGACGTTATTGTCTCCTTTTTCGATGGTCTTTTACCACTCGTACTCATCAAAGATCCATTGAAGTCACTAGGTTTCATTGTTGTACTACAGATCGTTTGCGTTATCGGAAAATACTTTGGTGGATTCACGCTGCTATTTGTAGCCACTAATATTGCTATGATTGTTCCAGTCGTTTATGAGAAATTCAAAACTCAAATTGATGATGCTGTTGCACAATCTGGAAAGAAAGCACAAGAAGTGGTAAAGCAAGTTGAAGCCAAATTACCACCACAAGTTAAATCAATCTTGAAAAAGCTCGAATAAAAAGTAAGGTTTTAAGCACATAGTATTGGTTTAGCGCAGATTTGTTTGCAATGCGATTTCTTTATTTCAATGCGCCTCTTTGCTCCGGTTCTGGTCTGTTTACGCGTAAATTTTCCAAAACAAAAATACGCGTCAGACAACCCGACAATCAAACAAACAAAAAAACGATGACAACAGAATCAAACGTACAAAACCTTCGTGGTAAAATCGCAATCGTAACTGGTAGTAATGCTGGTATAGGACAAGCTACTGCATCCTCTCTATTACAAAAGGGATGTCATATTATTATGGCTTGCAGAAGTCAGCAACGTGCTACTGAAGCGATGGAACTCATAAAAACGGAATATACAAAGAATGTGAAGTCTGAAGAGCCTATGCCAACAATCGAATTTATGGCATTGGATTTAGCCTCGTTGGAGAGTGCTCGCAACTTTGTTAACGAATTAGAACAAAAACAAATCAAAATTGATTACTTAATTAATAACGCAGGTGCATTCTTCAAAACACACGACGTAACAAAAGACGGTTTCGAACAATTTTTCCACATCAACTATCTGAGTCACTTTTTGCTCACTCACTTGATCTTGGAAAAGAATTTGTTAACAGACGATGCGAGAATCATCTCACTGTCATCAGGGTCGCACAAGTGGGCTAAACCAGGTACATTCTCCGATGAATGGATGAAAACAAGTGGAGAAAAGAAAGGTGGCATTTGGCAATTGTATGGAATTTCCAAACTATGCATGATTTTGTTAACGCGAAAACTACAAAAAGATTTTACAGAAAAAGGATCTAAACGAGTTGCAATTTCAGTAGATCCTGGATTTGTTAAATCAGAGTTGGGTAAATCACAAGCAAATGCTGTACTCAAGTATATTATTCACGGCATTGAGTTTTTGTTTGCCAAGAATGCAGACGAGGGAGCGTCTACCACTGTTCATTGTGTAGTAACACCTATTGAGAAGCTTAAACCGGGTATGCACTACATCGATAGTAAAGAAGCACCAGTAACAGATATTGCAAAGGATAGTAACTTGGGAGAAGAGCTACACAAAGTTTCGCTACAGATGTGTGGATTAAATCAATAATTTACTTAGTTTTTTGTTCTAAATGGTGTATCAGTTCAACTTGTAACACGCTCAACTAAGAAAAAATGCTTCATGAGTTGCTTCTGGCGCTCACTGGATGCGATGGCGACATTATAATTGCAAAACAAGATGGGTTTTACTTGGACCAAGATCTTCCATTCTTGCACGAGTCAGAAAAAGAGATGATGGACGAACTATGTAAATTAGGATTTTATTACCGCTCTATAACGACATTTGTACAGGAAAACGGTATACAGCAACATGTACTAGCTTTAAACTATGATCGTGAACCGCCTAGTGCATATGCGAGAGCGTTATGTTCAGGACTTGATGAAATACTCGACGCGTACATGAATTCACTCACACAAATCGAACAAAAAGTGCTAAACGATCCTGTGATGCCACTATCATATCTAAAACAAGCGTTACGCGATTATGAAGTACTATTTCCTCATTTACACAACTTGGTCACGAGAATCACTTCAGAAAATCTACGTGGAGGACTATTACTAGACTTTTTGCACAACAAGACATTTAGTGGAATACCAGTCGTCAAAAACGCAATGACTAGGTTAATATTCCATTGCAACGTCGCGATGTTGCGACACCTATCGACATGGATAGTTTATGGAGTGTTACCAGAAGTCAAGTTTAGTGAATTTTTCATAGGTGAAGAAAAAGATCCAAACGAACGACAATCTCAATCAACAGCAGATGAAAAGAAAAAATATTTGAGTACATGGAACCAACAATTCAAGATACAGTCAGACATGTTACCACCGTACTTGTCATTGCATTTAGCAGAAAAGATTCTTTTCATTGGAAAGAGTATCAAGGTATTGCAACAAATTTCACGATACGATCGCAAGGGAAGTACACAATCGATACCACAGAGTGAGTTGATGCAATATGCAGAAAGTATTCGAGTGCATGAACAAAGTTCCAAACTACACATCGTTTCGTTCGAACTCACCATCGATCGTATCAGAACATCAGTTTCAAAGTATTTGTGGAATCTCATCGTCGTCGATTCAGATCTATTTGGTCATTTGGAAGCGTTCAAGCACTACTTTTTACTATCACGTGGAGATTTGTATCAATCGTTCATTGAGGATTCTCGCGTACTCATGTCACTCATGCCTCCTCAGCACGCTGGTCAAGATATCAAATTTTTGTACAAACAAGCAGCCAAGAAGAGCACCGCAGAAAATGATCCACATTTTGAACGTGTGAAAATTTCCTTAGTACCACGCAGAAACACTACCACGACTGACATTATGGAAGTATGGGCAGAAGTAATGAAACTAGATTATGATGTACAATGGCCACTTCATTTACTCTTCACACAAGATACGATTGAAAAATATGACAAAATTTTCAAGTTTTTATTCTTGATCAAGAGGGTACAATTTGAAGTACAAAACGCGTGGCATCCACTAGTACATAGGAAGAAGCCAGAAACACAAACCAAAGAAGTGACAATGCTACTGCTGCTGCGAGCAAGAATGAGTTTCTTGATAGAGAATCTACAGTTTTATCTTCATGCCGATGTCCTAGACGTACAGTACGAGATATTAACCAAACGAATCAACGATACAAAAGATTTTGAAGTTGCGCTACGTGCTCACGAGGACTATTTGAAAAAGATCACCAGTCAGTGCTTCTTGAACAAAAAACAAATTCAAGTACTGAAAAAACTATTCGACATGATTATGCAACTTTGCGCGCTAGTAACCACAGAGTTCGCAGTAGATAAGGAGGATAGACAAGAGGAAGAGCAACCAAACCTCTCGGAAACGATACAAGAACTCACGCGTGAGTATGATAGACAAGCAAATCTACTGTTCCAAATTCTTAGTGGACAGAAGGTGCTATCTCCTCACTTGGCTCAGCTACTGGTACGCCTTGACTACAACAAATTCTTCTCTCAGAGTATCAAGGAGGAAATGAGTGATGAATAAATAGTAGCAACCACGTATAGGCCACGGAGAATGAGAATATATTCGGGCTCTATCAAAAAGCAACTCAGCTCCACTGCTGTTTTTGGACTTTCAAAAAACCATGCTATTTTTATAATTTTTAGCTAAAACACAATGAAACAGATGCATCTGTTTATCGTGCTCTCTGTGTGTAGCTACGTTGCTATCGCACAGACTATAAGTTTTGGATTTAACATTCAAAATACGCGTCTTAGTCTTGATACAAAGATTACGCCTGCCAATGCGGCAAACTTGAAAACGAAATGGATTTATAATGCAAATGGCGACATTACAGCTACGCCAGCAGTACTCGACTTGTCTATCGGTCGAGTAGTAATCTTCCCAGATTGGGGAGGATACTTACATTGTCTACAGTTCGCCACTGGGCAAAGGGTTTGGTCAATCAAGCTTAACGCTGTAACAAGAAATACTCCAGCCTATGATGCTGCGACAGGCCTATTCTTTGTCGGAGGTTCCGGCTATTTGTACGCTATTAGAGCAGTAGATGGAGTAGTAATGTGGACTGTACAGCACAATCCATACCCATATGTCATGACAGCACAATCTCCAGTAGTCCACAATGGATTTGTCTACGGTATGTAGAAATAATTAATATTAACAAAATAGTTGGCGCTAATTCTGGTGAAGAAGGTTGGACAGGATTCGGAATTCCAAACTTTAAATGTTGTACTTTCCGCGGTAGTTTCTCAAAAATAAGTATTGCGACGAAACAAATTGTATGGAGATTCTATACGGTACCAGACCACAATGGAGACCCTAATCAATACGCAGGTGCTGGTGTCTGGGGTTCACACGGAGCAATCGACGAAGCTAGAGGATTAATTTACATCACGTCTGGAAATAACTATCGCGTTCCCGATAGCGTACAAGCATGCTACAATGCAAACAGAAACAATCCCAGCGTTTGCGCATCCGATCCAAACAACTACCCAGATTCAATTATTGCGCTACGTATCTCCGATGGAACTGTTGCATGGAGTTACAAAACAACTGTTGATGTATGGGAAGCATCAAAAGCATTTGACTTTCAAATCGCAAAAGATATGGACTTTTCCCAAGGAGCTATTCTATCAAAAGCAGGAAACGTAGATGTTGTTTTTGCCGCACAAAAGAGTGGTATTGTCTACAGTTTGAATCGTGATACTGGTGCAATAGTATGGAAAAAAGATATGGGTGGCGGTAACTCTGGTGGAGGAATGGTTTGGGGTAGTGCTGTAGATGACACTCGATTCTATGGTGCGAATGCAAATGCAGGAAGAGTTTACATTGCCATGTCCAATGGTCAAGTATGCAATGGAGGATTCTTTTTCGCGTTAAACAAAGACACAGGAGCAACAATATGGTCTGTATGTAGTCCTACCACCGCTCAAGCAAGAAGTGCTGTAACAGTAACCAAGGGAGGTGTAGCTTTCTACTCGACGATGGATAACGATGGTCACATGTACGCGCTAAACGCAGCGACTGGACAAATATTATGGGATTATTCTGTTGGAGCATCAAATGCTGCTGGTCCATCAGTAGTAGATGGAACAGTTGTGTGGGGATCAGGTTATAGAAAGTACAACTTGGGTGTACCTGGCAACAAAATGTTCGCGTTTGATTTGGTTGGAGGAGTGTCAACAAACGCTCCTGGACCAACTACTACAACAGTTAAACCAGTTGAAACGTATCCTACTGATTGTTGGACCTGTCCTCCAGGAGGATCAGTACATTGGTGGTTAGTTCCAGGAACACCTAAACCATGGGATCGTTGTACATGCGTCATGCCACCACCAGGTTGGACGATGCCTGTAGCAACAACTACTACAACAACAGCTGCACCAACAACGACAACCACCACACTTGCTCCAACGACAACCACAACCACGCTCGCACCATTACCAGCCGGTCAATACCGCATTGTTCCAACTACAAGTAACGTTGGCTTTTACATTTGGAATCCTGCTGAAATAACCATCAACGTAGGAGAAACTATTGTTTGGGATAGTTTACCATCTCACAATGTTTATCAAACAATCTCTGCAGATAGTTTGGTTGCTGTTCCAAACGGTATAACGAGTGGTGCAAATGGTGTCACATTCTCACAAACATTCACATCGGCAATGGTACTAGGAAACACTCAATATGGTGGAAACAAGTTTTTCTTCCGTTGTGGACCTCACTCTACCATGTTCTTAACTGTAACCGTTAACGGTGTAGTTGCTCCAACAACTACCATTGCTCCTACTGCTGCTATACCAACATATGGTACTGGTTACGCAGGATACTGTCCTGCTACTGGATATCCATCTAAAATATTGGGTATGAGATACTTTGTCGACGCTTTGCCAATCCCTGCTATCGCTCAGAAAGACGCAGCAAGCACCGCCACACTGGATGTTTACACGATCTCAGCAACAGAGTTCCAGTACAAAATCCACACTGATATCGATGCCATCACCGTTCGTGGATACAATAACATGTACCCAGGTCCAACCATCATTGCAAACAAGGGTAAACCAGTCAAAGTCAACTGGAAGAACAATATCCCAGCCAATTCCAATTTCATGAAAGTACAAACTATTCCCGCAGGTTTAACAACTACAAGAAGTGTTACCCATTTACACGGTATCGAAACAACAGTAGCAAGTGATGGTATGCCAGAATACGCAGTAGAATCAGGTCAAACGTACACTGCAACTTATTCCAACGCACAATCACCAATGATGTTATGGTACCACGACCATGCTCTTGGTATCACTCGTTCCAACGTATACGCCGGCTTAGCAGGTTTATATTTCTTAAAATCGCCTTCAGAATCAGTCATGAGTGCACTACCAACTGGAGCGAATGACATTCCACTCGTGATTCAAGATAAAATTTTGGCAACAGATGCACAAGGAAAACCATACCAATACTATCCCACTGCATGGTCAATGAGTAATAACGGACAAGTGATACTCGTAAATGGAAAAGTATGGCCATACTTGCAAACGACACCTACTCTGTACCGATTTAGAATCATTAACGCAAGTAACTCACGATTCATGTACTTGACTTTTTCTAATCCAAATGTCAAGTTTATCGTGTTAGCAAATGATCAAGGATACTTGTCAGCACCATTAGTTACAACAGCTATTGTATTATCACCTGCTGAACGTGTTGATGTTTTAATTAATTTTTGTGGATTTGAAGGACAAGATATTTTACTAATGAATCAAGCCAATGCACCTTATCCAAGTGGTGTTGGATACAGTGCAACGATAGGTATTGATCCATGTTTATCTGGACGTGTCATGCAATTTAGAGTACGTGGTGCTGTACAAACATGTAAAGCTACACCAACAACAGGATTATCAACTGTTGAAAAACATCCAGTTATGGCTGCTACAACAGCACAAGCTGTACGTACAAGAGAACTAGTATTAAAGATGAATAATGGTATGCCTTTACAAGGAACCAGAGCAGCAAATGGTGTTGTCACAACGTACATGTACGATGACCCACCAACAGAAACTGTGAAAGCAGGATCTGTAGAAATTTGGAAAATTTACAATTTGACACCAGAAAGTCATCCTGTTCATATCCATACAGCTAGTTTTAGAATTCTAAGTCGACAAGGTTTTGATGTTGCTAAATTTAACGCAGGACAAGTTGTTTTGAAAGGTACAGCTACAAATCCAAATGGATGGGAAGCTGGACCAAAAGATGTAGCTAGAGCAGATCCAAATAGTGTTCTTACTCTGCTAGTCAAGTTTGGAACGAACACGGGAAGATTCATGTGGCATTGTCACATTTTGGAACACGAAGATATGCACATGATGAGACCATTAATTATACAACCATAAAGATTTATAATATTTCTATGTCACACAAATTTGTTCTCTCTTTCCATAATAATGTTGGTAATGGTATTTTGTACAAGTGTTCTTCACCAAACATTTGTTGAAGCGTGTAGACTGATGCATTAAATTTTGATTTGTAGTGATTTGCTTGTACGCACTTGTTGACAATGTCTTGTACTTTTTCTTTATCTTTGGCTGTAAGTTCAAAGTACAATGGAATCAAATATCTTTTTGCGAACTGTATGCCCTCCATACTAGTTACGATTCGACCTTCTAGGTCTGTTTTGTTGGCAAATAACGCGACAATAGGTTTCTTTTTCATGTTTTTTATCACTTCCATGTCATCAACGAGTTTTTCAAACGTCTCGAGACTATTTCGTTAGATCATTTGCTTTGCTTACTTGGTAACGTCGTACATTAGTATTATAACTCCACAGCCAGCTACATGTTTTGATGGGACTGCTTCATCTCGAGATATTACATGTGGAAAGTCCCAGATATTAATTTTAACAATATCACCATACATAACGCCCAAAACTTTAGACGCATCATCTTTGGGACGGTACACAAAACAAGAACGGAAAATGCGTATTATATCGCTTTTGTACGTGTTGAATAGCGTAGTTTTACCGACACCTTTCCTGCCAACAATAAGAGTTTTAACTGTATGTTCTTTTTGAACACTCTGACTGCTGTCGTCACACATGACGTTTGTTTGATTAATAAATCAATAAATTTACAACAAATGCTACGTTTAATCATTTAAGAAGCTTTCCAGTTCGTCGTCATCGTATTTCCTTGCTGAATGGCTTTTCTTGCACAATTACATCAATGTCACTCCAATTATCTCTTCTTTGCCACAATTCCACCGGTAAATATATTGCGTACAAGCTACTCTCTGCAAACTCTTTCTGAACATCATACTCATTTCTGTTATACTTTCTCATAAAGTGTCTTGCTGTCACACATTTGTTTACCATTTCTAACACTCTTTCCTTGTTTTTCGTGTTTATTTCAAAGTATAACGGTATCATGTGCTTTCTTGCAAGCTGTACAGCATCAGAGGTTTTTACTTGTCGGTTTTCTCGATCAATTTTTGTTGCAATTAGAGCAATGAGAGGTCGATCTTTTAACTCATCAATCACTTTTATGTCATGTATAAGTGTATCAAACGTGGCACGACTAACGTTAGTTAGAGAACGAAAGCACTTACTCGGTGACGTCAAACATTAAAAATATTAAACTTGAATTTTGTACATACGAAGATGAAACTGGTCTGAAACGTGGTACGATCGACATCAAGTCCCATAGTTGTATTTTTACTACATCTCCGTAAACATCACGAAGTGTGTGAGCATGGAACTCACCGTTATCGATTACTACTGACATGAAGCACGACGTGTAGTGTAATGTTTTGTTTCGGTAGGAACTAAAGAGTTCTGACTTGCCAACACCACGTTTTCCGATTAATAAAATTTTGTACATTGGTCGTGGTGGTGCGTGCGTTAATTTAAGTTCAGATTTTATCGTCTCGCATTTGTTTTCTCTTTGTGCAGGTGGTGGATTGAGTGGTGCTCGATATTGGTTAGTTTCATCGTTCATATTTGAAGCTGTTTGAAGAACAGGTGGTTCGTAGTTTGATTCTGTGCGAGAGTTTATGCTTACAGCATTATCACTACAAGTCAAGTACCCTGTCATAGCATTCCAAACAGAAGACATGTTTGCGTCACCACAATTACAAAAATTTAGTCCAAACGATACGTCACTTTATCGCCTAATTCTGATAACTTTTTCTCCATTGCAAAAGACATTTCTTGCAACTCTTCTGGTGTAACTATTTTTGATAACAATCCTTTCTCTACAGACCGCCTTCTTATCGCATCATATGCTCTTATTCCTTCTCTTATATCATCCTTTTTTGTTTTCGCACTTGTGTTTGTAAAATCAAAAACACTTTTAAAAAGTGCCTCATAAACTTCCAAGTTTGGTTGGTACTTTCCATGCTCTTCTGCTTCAACTAGTATCTGGTATGCAATACTTGGTTGGCTATCACTAAGTAGCCTTTCAAACACTAGACTGTACGTTGGTGCATCCAAGTGCAAATGTGCTTTTTGATGTATAAGTTGTACAAGTAACAAACCATGCGAAAAACTATACGATTTGAATGCAATGGTTACTAAATAGATAAATGTGGATTGATAGTCGTTAATGGTGGCATCCAGAGTTTGTAGCTTTCGTTTCATGTTGGCTGCTGCTGTACGTAGTAACATTTGGTAATCCAACAAATCTCGTTTCTTTTGGTAAGTGTAGATCGCTTCAGCATGGTTTCGTATTGCTTCTCCTAGCCTTGTAACTCGTACAGGGTTAAATTGAAACTCTGGATCCAATTTTTTCAACTTTTTAAAGAGTATGGGTAGTAATAGTAACATATCTAGTACATCTTTTGACAATGGGTTTCGTCTGTCCATGGTGTCAACCAAAGATTTCACATCATCCTGTATTGTTTCTACGTCAGGATACGCGTATGTTTTTTGTTTTACACCGTGATTGTTTTCTGTATATCTCGGTTCAAGTTTGATTTTTCTCACACACATACTGGTGCGACAAATAGGTAAAGTACATATTGAAGTCGTTCGTAGGATATCTGTTCTGTGTGAATACACGCTTCTCTCCGCAAGTGTT
>JAESGV010000702.1_pt1 | contig 14475 bp, 16 predicted proteins | sample 9269781 | NCBI WGS metagenome assembly JAESGV01 (sample SAMN15741586, study PRJNA653496) | algae metagenome | isolation source: Tildeniella torsiva UHER 1998/13D and co-occurring heterotrophs from... | place: Slovakia: Slovak Paradise National Park, Hrabusice, Kosice Region | collected 2000-01-01 | reverse complement strand
ACTTTCAAGTTTCCGTTCCAAGAAAGTTTTAGAACGAACAACCTATCGTGGTGTTTTGGAAATAACTCCATACCTAAAGATTCCAGTATGGGTGTACAAAAAGACAGAAAAGACGACCGCCATACCAAAAGGTGGTTCTAGATTGTCCAAGATTGCTCTAAAATCAGCAGAGCCAACAGAATCAAAAGTTCAAATACAAAGAACATTTTACTCGTTGGATGATCCTGATGAAGAAGTTCCAGAAGAGAAACGCGTCAAGGCGTTCCGTTATGGAAAGAATTATGTACCATTCAATCAAGTCGATGAGAACATGTTACAGTACAAGGCAGAGAAAGGCGTTCAACTACTTGGTTTCACTGACGAGAGAAACGTTCCACGTCACCACTTTATGGGAGAGACATACTCGTTCTATGCCAAACCTGACGACGAGCATGCATACAAGGCTCTTTCCGCTTTCGTAAGAGCACTTGCTGAACTCGAAAAAGTTGCCATCATTCGTTTCGTGATGCGTGAAGGTGCTGCTGAACCAAAGATGGGTCTATTGTATCCTTCAATCTCACCAGACCTCGACTTTTTCTACTTTAACACTCTACCATTTGCTGAAGATATTCGTACCTATCCATTCCCATCGTTTGAGCGTTTGAACACAAACGAGCAACAACTACAAGCTGCAGAAGATTTGATCCGATCAATGGACTTGATGAGTGCAGAGGAGGAAGATGGTGCACCTGTAGAATCGCTCAAGCCAGCACATACTCATCACCCAATCGTTCAACACTTTTACGATTGTTTGCATGAAAGAGCACTTCACCCAGAAGACAAACTACCAGAAGTGGATCCAAATATCCTCAAGCATTGCTACCCAGAGAAGAGTGAAGATTCATTCTACGCAACAGTTGTAGAAAGAAGCGCTGAACAGTTCGCTCAATTTAAACAAGCTTTCCCATTGAAGAAGGAAGAAGAATCCTCTACAAGAGTAACAGGAAAGAAACGCTACTGGTTTGCTGTCAACGATGGTAGTCAAATCTCATTGGCTTCTTACGAGAACGCAAGCAACGCGGCTGTTCTTGAAGAAGAAACAGAAAACTTGGAACGTGCTGCCAAGAGAATGAAGGGTGATATCGAAGATCGTATCTCACGCATGAATGAAGACGAACTTCGTGCTTTGGCGAACAACAAGGGTGGCCAAGATTTGGGAGCTCTACTCGGCGACAAAGCAGATTCTATCGGTACAACTGATCCAGTTCGTGACTTTAACGATATGATGAATCGCAGAGATGTTGATTTGGTTGACAAAGCAATTGAAGAGATGCAATCAGTTGCATTTAAATTATTACGTGATTCAATTGCCGATCAATACTATGAAAAGGCATTGGCATGTGTACAGGCGTTACGTAAGGGATGTATAAAAGAAGATGAAGTTGAGAAATTCAACAACTTTATGAAACGTGTAAAGTCGCAATTCTCTTCTGGAAAGAGAAAAGACTTTTGGGAACAATTTGTCGTCGGCAAGAACGTATCGTTGATTACTAGCGAAGAAGGTGATACTGATGTTAGTGTAGAAGACGCAAAGAACTTCTTGAAAGAGGAGGTTGCACAAGATGTCATGCAAGAAGATGCACCAGAAGAAACCCAAGAAGATGATGACATGTTCGCTCAATTGGAGTAAATATTTATTTGAAAGTGTTTGTGCATTTGTATGGAATTATTCCTTGACATATTCCCCATTGCGATTCTGCAGCACCGAATTGATTCTTCCATGGTTCTTTGTATGCACCGAATGTTATCGCAGGAAGTTTTGCAGTTCGGAATCTGTTGATTACATCTTGAACAACAAGCTTTTGATTTGCCACGCTACCAACACCACAACCAACTGTGCCACCAGAACTATCCAGTTAGTAAAGAGAATACTACTTACGGCCATCCAAATTCTGTCATTAGTAGAGGTCTATTGTATAATGATTTGGTGTGCAGGAATCGTACATAAGTTTGATATCCTGCTGCACTCGCTGCAGTACATCCTCTTGGATTATCATACCCTATCAATTAGATTTTACCTAATACTTACAAGGATATATGTTAACACCTAGCCAATCTAAACTGTTTGAAACCTCATACCACTTGGAATTCCATGTTGGTAAAGCATCATTACTACCAATCGGGATTGTTGTTTTCGAATTTCTCACCATATTAACACAGTTTAGAACTTCGCTGGCAGCTGTCGCTGACTTCCCCCATCTATATCCCATCTCAGAACCGCAGCTGACTCCAATCACAGTTGTGGGATATGTTTTGATTGTGGATATTGCTTGATTTATCTGGATATTGTTTGCGCTCCTCACATTAGTTAACCACACTATTCCTAATACTTTGAGACCCAGCTGTCTGGCAATTTCTGTCCACGGAGAATTTAGTGAGTACAACATTATGCATTTGTATTTTGTATTTTGAGCAATATTTGTCATCAAGCTTTTAACTAGCGAAAGTGGCATATTCTGTCCTGCTGTGTAGCCAGTAACGTATGGTGAAAATGCAATGCATCCTGTATGAGTAGATGATGGTGTTGTCCAATTTTGCAAGTTGTTGAGAGCTGTAACAGTAGTCCCACATGAGCATGCTTCAATAATCAATATGATTACCACTACGAGTAAAAACTTCATGTTCAAATAATTTTCATGCTCCAGTGATCAACTGATAACGGTGGACAAGAAAGGATCGAGAAAATGAAGCGCAATAGCAAAGTGTACAAGTTCATTTAGGCGCATCTATTAATGCTCCTGTTAGTATATTATAATTTCTTCCTTTTGTTTGATTTTCAACAATGTTCTCTAATCGTTTAACATTTCTATTATTTCCTCCTGATCCGTCCATCGCTTGTTGTACTTGTCTACTACCAGCCATTTTATCACTAATTTCATTCCTAGTCAAACTTTGGAAAATTTTACTTCCACCATTATATTTCTTTTCATCAGGTGATGTTTCCGCTAACGCTTCAAAATTTAATGTACCTTTTCCAGCGTCAGATTGTAACACATTGGATAAAAATTCTCTTCTTTGCTCGGCCATTGTTTGATTTCTATCATGTAGTTGGTATACATAATCACTCTTGTCTTGGTACACATCTTGCGGATCATCTAACGTTTCTCCTCCAAGTATTCCCGATCGGTACTGATTATTCATCAACGTTTTTAATCGAGTATCTTTTGCTAATGCTGCGCGTTTCTCTTTTTTCCATCGTTGTTCCATTACATCTTGTTCCAACTCTTTTCTTCTTTCTGATGGTAATAGTAAATATTCTCTTCCGTTTCGTAATCGTTTTATTTTATCTTTATCGATTTCTTTTATGACCGGCGCTAATACTTCATGATTCATAAACTTTTCTGCTTGCTCCATAATATATATTTTTTCTCGTTTTCTACCGGTATCTTGTTGCGTAGGTTGTGATTCGTTTTTCATGTGCTCTAATACAACGGGATCTACTTTTGTTTCCCATAGTTCATTTGTTGACCGTTTATACGATGGTTTGTTAAACATGTCGTATTGCGTAACACTTGGTACGTTTTCGATTAAAGAAGAATCTGCCATATCGTACAGTCTATGCGCTAAATGTTGTTCGGCATGTTCTCGGCCAAGATTAGTTTTCTGCCATGTTACTATTTCTGGTTGTTGTACACTCTTTTCTGTAACTTTGAAACAATTCATTTCATCTCGCGCAGCTGGGTTCGAAAATTCTGGTAGTTGAGCCGATAACGCTATTAACGAGTTTAATCGATTATCATTTTGCGCAGTTGTTACTCTATTTCCGCTATCGAATATCGGCACTCCTGTAGAATTCTTTTGAGGTGAATTTGTTGCGTATATTTTCTTTATAGATGAATTTCCATTCCGCGTAATATGTAGGTTTTTACTTTGAGTAACGTGACTGATTGCAGGTGCTGGTGACCGTGAGATAAACTTGTCTAGAGCTACAGGGTTTGGACCAGACCCACTCTTCATTTTGTAAAATGCAACTACAGCTCTATCAACTAAACCATGACATACGACATACGGCAACCGTTCCATCATCTAATGCACTCTGTGCTTTTCTAGAGTTGTTGAGTATCTACACTGTTACATAAGGTTGTTGTTCTTGCAGATGCAACGTGACCCCTAATGAACGTGTGTCTAACCCTCGTTAGTAGACACGCACCGATATTTCTACGACGTGTTCGTTCGGTGTAAAATACAATGTCGCATAGATTGTTGGTGTACAGATGAAAGAGAATTATGTTTGTGTTGTCTGTTTTCTTGTAAACCAAACAAATGACAGAACCAAACACAGGGCGCTTTGCAACCACAAACCTTGGTGTTGGAGACGACTCGCTAATAGAGAGCACGTTCACACCAAACTCGAAAGTTCTCATTAAAGAGCACCAGGTAGATTTCGAAACTCTAACAGGATTCGAAGCCGAAAACAAGTACACTTTGCAGAACAATGTTAACACTTTTACAGATATTCTATATCGTTCAAAAACGGATACAAAGCTGTGGCACTCGAAGAATCAACTTTTATGCATAGATGGTGCCTGGGTTCTTCACGACCGTTTAAACTACACATCGTTTTCAAAGTATGACCACTCTTTCATTTAACCATAACAAATAGGACAACAAAGTAGCGTTTATGCGACTAGAACGACCTTATCGTTGGATTTTTGACGAAATATTCGTTTGGGATCCTATCAAAGAGGAATGCATCGGTAACGTACGATTCAAAATATCAATAGTCTCTCGCGAGTTCAAAGTCTTCAACCAATCGGGAGTAATGCTATTTCTACTAACCAGTACTCGTTGTCAAAGCCTTACATTTTACATTCACAACGCAGTTGGCACGCGAGTAGGAGAGATCAAAAAGCAATCAAGAAGACATGGTAGTCATCTTGATGCAGATATTGGTATCACTTTTCCACACAATTCTTCTCCTTCTCAAAAAGCTCTTCTTGTTGGTGCCGCTTTTCTAATAGACTATATTTACTTTGAGGATAAACCAGATGAGGGCAAACCCTCGTATCTGAGCTAATCAGGAATCACGCTTTACAGTAGACCATTTTCTCTTGTAAAAAACAATGGGAGCAGTACTACAAAAGTATAGCGCACCTAGAGATTCTTACGATGTCGTGCAAGTGTTGGAACCAATAGAACAGGTAGAGATACGAACAGGACCACCACAATTACCACGTGTTGGAAAATCAAATGTAAATTCTCAAATACAAGAACTATTTGAACATGTACTGGAAGCGTTTGATATTAAAAGTCAGAAAAATGCTTTTATGGACGTCAAAGCGCTAATGGCACAATTTAATAATGACTTGGAGGTGGAAAAGATATCTTTGAAGCTTACCAAACATGTTTTTGATCATTATGACACCAATCATAATGGTTACTTGGAGTTGGCAGAAATAGAACCATTTTGTACGGATTTATTATGTTTGTTTGGAGAAAAAGCAGATAGAGAAAGGATATTGAACATGGAAAAAGAATTATTAAAGTGTGTATCAAAGGGAGAAAACGGATTAACGTTTGTGAACTTTTGGTCGAGTGAAGTGTTGAAAGGGAAAATAGTATGTTTCGATTAATGGACTCACAATCTAGTTGGGAGGAGTATCAGAACCATTTCCTCGTAGGAACTCAACCACAGAGCGAACACTTGAAAAGAAAGAGTTATCCAACTCTGGTCGCGCGTTTGCAGTCCAATTACTAAAGTCAGCGAAATTGAAGCAAGATTTCAAACCAGTATTTGAGTTTTTCGGTGTCCAAGAAAGTGGAAACTTGTTAGCAGATATAACTGTACTACATCAAGTATTCGTTAAAGAAACAGACGATGATGAAGTTGAAATGTCGAAAACACAAGCAAAACGAATATCTAGATTTGAAAAGTTATTACTACAACGACTACTACGGTATGTATTCGAGTTCTATGATAAGGATAATTCAGGACAAATCGAAAAACATGAACTGTATTACGTGATGAAAGATATCATTACTGTCATGCCACCGCAGTACTACATTGATGAGTTATCAGAAAATGCAGATGCAGTTCATAAAATAACAATGCGAGTTATGGATGAGTTTTTGGAAGAAGCAGATGAAAATGAAGATAATATGATATCGTATGAGGAGCTATCGCATCACTTGCCAATGATATTTAGAAGAATGATAGCGAGTTCATAAATGTACATTTTTACTTTGCTTCTTCGATAGGTTCCATGATTCTTATCAAATGATCAATCTATTTGGTTAGCATGATGCAACGAAACATACCAAATCGCTTCTGGTACAAATACCAATGAGTTCTTTGGTACCTTTTCTCAAAACAGGAACTGCACCGACATCTGCAACGCGCATAAGTTTTGCAGCTTCGATAATAGTTGCGTCATCGTCTACAGTGATAACAGACTTTGCCATTACTTGGTCTACTGTATGTTCTCGAAGTTTGGACACTACAGTCAGTAATATTCAAGTCACGTACTCATATCGTCGAATGATTCTTCAAAAGTTTTTCTTTTTTCGTCGTTTTGTCCAACAAGTAATAGTGGAGATTCAACAGCCAATCTTAAGTCACGATCGGTAATAATTCCAAGAAGGTTGCCGCTGTTAACATATTCTGATGTCGAATCGGCCTTATCTGAACCCTCTTCGACAACTGGCAAGTGATGAACTCCAGAATTAAACATGTACTCGAAAGCTTTTATGTTATTAACAAGTGCATATCTTACCAGAGTCGAGTTTTTGTTTGGGGTACAGCACGAATAGTTTTGTAGTACCATGTTTCGTGATAACGAGATCCTTTAACAAGCGTAATGAACTCATATGATTTGGAGATCTTTTCGAAGAGTTATTTTTAAATTTTCAGTTTACTGATTGTAACCTAGGTCTTTCCTGCTGAGTTTCCTCTCTTCTTTATCGTTAGTGTTGATTTTTTCTTTGGCACAGGTTTTGGTTCTGGTGTTTTCTCTACTACATTGAAAAATCCTGTTATTTGTTGTTGCTTTGGTCCTTTTTCTGGCGATGGCGTTTTTGGAGCTTTCTTCACGTTATTATCTACCAAATAGGCTTCTACTTCTTTTCTATTATTTTTCGTATAGGTGGTTTCTACAATTGCATTTTGTCTCAAAATAGGAGCCACTTCCTGGAACAAATCTGCTAAATGCTTATCTGCTGCATATGTTTCATGTACATGTATCTCTTTCGGCCAACCTAGTTTAACTAGTTTATCAAGTGCATTTCCTTGTGTGTAAAATACCATATCTTGTGTACTTTGTTCCAAACCAATCAACGCTTCTAACGTCGCTTGAGTACCCTCTGGCTATATATTATTAGAATAAAGCTTTAGCTTACTGGTCGCTCTTTGCCTAGTGCTTTGACCCATGCCTTTCCAAACTCGAACGCAATTGCGTTTGCTACAAATACAGGTACAGCGTTACCTACATGGCGTTGAGCATCTTTCGCTGTATCTAAAAACTCGAATGAATCTGGAAATCCTTGCAATCTCGCTCTTTCTCTCACTGTTAACGGTCTATTTGCATATGGATGAATCGCTTGTCCAAGATATGGATCAGGTTGCGTTGCTATAAAAGTTAGTAGCATTAATAGACATAACATACTAATTGTTCCTACAATACCCTCCCAACATAGTCGTCTAAAAAAGTTTTCTTGTGTTCTGCTACCTACAGTACCTTTTCCAATAGTTTGCCACTCTGCAGGTGGAAGAAAATCCAACGCTTTTGCACCTGATTCTCTAGGTAGTTTTTCTATTTTCAATTTGGTTTTGTTACTACAGTTCACCGCTTGATGCATGGTTACATATTGGTTCTTACTCATAGCTGGTGTTTTCCGTAATGAATCTTGGTACATGTTCATAGGTTCTTTTGCATAATTCTATTCATGTTAGTAACCAATGATCACAATTACCAAATCTTTTTCAAGTGTGTTATCGTCATTGACAGGTAAATCCGAAAGAAAATCTCTCAAATTTAGTGATGGCAATGGTGCACCTATATTTAGTCCTGGTTGAGCTACCAGGAATCTTCTACTCTCTTTGATCGTAGCAGTGTTTCTCTGGTATGCGTATTGTGGTCTTGGAAACTTGGGAAACTTTCTACCTCCACTACACGCCCAAACAAACACTCTTGCTCTCATTTGTGGAAGTCCAAACTGTGTAGCATTTAACTCTCCCATGTGTACGTTATAGTTGATGTCATTAAAGAACTTGTTGATCACTAGTGGTGCTTTTGAAGATAACATGTTTGGTACATTCTCTATGAGGACGTATTTTGGTTTCAAAAAGTCCACAAGTGCCAAAAACACTGTCAAGTATCGATTCTTGTCTGTCGTTAGGTCCTTGGTGCTGTTTCTTGCTAATGGTGAGAACCCTTGACATGGTGGTCCACCTATGAGTATATCAACAGTTTTGGGTCCTGGATAATGCGCAAATGTCTTTTCTACAAAGTGTCCTACATCTCCTAGATCGGCAAAATCTTCATCGTTGCACCATCGTTTGTTCTTAACGTAGAACTGAAAACGATGCGATGCGTTAGGATGTGTACGTACTTTTGTTATGATTTCTTTTGGTTCGTCTGTTTTCTTATGGGGAATATACGTCTTGCGTAATTTGTCGACAACTTTTAACATGCGTAAGAATTGCTCGACGTCTTGGTTGAATACTTTACATGTTGGAAAATTCTTTTGAAAAGTACGTGCTGCTGCTTCGTGAATATCTACCGCGTATGCAATGTGACATCCTATTATGTTAATAACTCGAGCATGCTTACCACGTTGATGAAATCCTAAGCTTAGTCCACCTGTTCCACAGAACGCGTCCAAAACTACAGGTACCTTGTCTGGAGGGTACTGATATACTTGATCCTGTAAAAATTTAGCTACTGGTGTCCAATTATCGAAAGTTTCCCGCAAGTAATCGCTATGTATATTCCTCATTATCCCTGTGATTTTATCGTACGTATATCTACATGTCAATAATGTTAAAAAGTCATACCGACAGTAGAATATTCCTCGTCTACCTCGAAACACTGAAAACTGTTCTGTATTGTTGAGAAAGAGTACGTGACAAAGCTCTTCTATGTTCTGCATGTCGACTATCACTTTAAATCGTTGTTTATCTACATTGTGCTCAAGGTACACTTCTTTATCGTCGTACGTCATCCTGTTATTCATGTTCTGGACGATGTCTGCGTGTCTATAGAACGGATGTACCGTTACGAACGCACCAGAAGCTAATGTTGTAAATCTTAAATTTAACAAACAAACCTTTCTTGAAAATCTCTACTATCCGGCCTATTTGGTACACTTTGCTCGGTTGCGAGTCCTCTAAATACATTATAGTTTGCTTTAACGTAATTTCTTTCTTTCCCCACTGTGCTGCTCTATAGAATTCGATTTCGTCAAGAATACTCTGCATACATAAGTGTTTAGAGTCGCGCACTAACCTTTTGCTTTTTTGTATCAATCATGCGACCAATAAATGATATTTTCTTTTGCTTCTTTTGCCAAATAGTTGCGTCTGCGTTTGTTTTCGAGATATCATCAACATCGATATCAATTTTTGTATAATCCCACTCTGGTGCCGATAGTATGATGTCCTCGAATTCTTTAGGTTGCCCTTTCTAGAATAATTAAGGATAAGTTTGGTTTTGTACGTCAATATCTGGGACAAGAAACCCTTCGTAGTCTGCTTCTCTAAGTTCACTCAATTCCTCATCATCGCTGAGTTTCGCGATCTTTGTTGGAGGTGAAGTCTTGGTGCTGCCCCTCCTCTTCATGTTAACTTGTAAAAGAAGCTCAACTTGAATAACGGACAAAAGCGCAACAACAGTTAGACAGAACATTGGTATATTTTTTCAAAATAGAAGTACACGACAATCATGATTATACATTCTGTGCTCACAATTGTTATGAAAAATATTTATTTACATGAACATGGTAACGATAAGAGCTACGGAGAACATACCAATAGATACTGCCCTAGTAGCGCTGCTTGATACTCTGGCATTGTTGTCTCCTGACAAATTAACAGTTGGAACTGGCGCTTTAGTGGTTACTTGCTCAGCGTTAACGCAAGCACAAACATCATCAGGTTGAGTCATACCTTCAACATCATACCAGTGGACGTAACCAGCAGGACAGGTCCAACATGGCGCGAGTGTCGTTGGAACACCTGTTGTACTTGGCTTTTGGGTAGTAGGTGCGTTTGTGGTTGCTTGTTCGTTGCATGTGGTAACAGCCAAGAAGCATGAGCGATGATAAGTGTACAAGGTATCAGAAGCAATCTGAATACCACAATTGGTGGTATCATCGTAGTGAGGTTCAACATTTGGATTTTCAAAACGACCACAGAAGCCAGTACCATCTTCACTTGCACTAAACAACGAGATAACAAGCTCATTGTTACCAACTTGTTTCGCTGCTCTGAGAGCACTAGTGACGTCTATTGCAGTGCTGAGACAGTTTTCATTCACTTGGAGTCTTGTTTCGTGGAGGGCAGTGTAGCTTGGACACTGGGAGTTGGTGCCATAATCAAGACTGGTAATCTTTGCGTTTGGATCAACAGTAGAAGCAGTAAGGTACAAACGATCAGTGTTAGCGCATTTGTTAGATTGAATATAGAACTCTACTTTCTCAGAAGTAGCAGGTATGTTAGAGATGTCAAACGATGTGTACAATGGCCAGCTGGAGGATCCGTTAAGATTGTATGCAGCACTGTGTCCACACACTTTTCCACCAGGTACTGAGTAGACCTCGATATCTTTGTTGTTGTAGAACAGTCCTTGAGAGCATGTTGGTGGTGCTGTGGTTGGTGCCTCAGTTACGTTGGACTTCACTGTGAGGAAGAGTCTCTCATGGTCTACAGTAGCAGTACATTGAATACCTACATCACTGAAGAAAGCACAGTCAGAATCTTGCATTCCGACATCAAACGAGAACAGAAGTTGTGTTCTTCCGGCGTTAATGGCATCCTTGAGCTTTTGGGTAACATCTACACCAGCACTCTTGCAAGTACTATCGACTGTTGTATATTGAATGTCTTCGTTGTCGATTCCTTCGGATGGACACCTTGGATCACATCCATTCATTCCAGAGGGCAAAGATGTAGCGTCAGCCACAGCAAAGAAGAGCTTCCATTTCGAAGGATTGTTGCACGATGCAAGCTCAGCATTCAACGTAGCCTGCACTACATCACCAGCTTGGATACCTGCAATAGAAACTGCAGCTATGTGGCCTGATCGAAAAGTAGGAAGCTTGTGACTTGCTTCCAAGTAACAACTACTACACGTAGGATTGCCTCCAGTACGGTAAGATGCTGTGCTGTATCTTTGGAAGTCTGCAGCGACCACTGCAAATAGTATGGCTAGTAATATGGCTGTTTTGATTTTCATTTTTTGTATGACGACAAAGGTGTTGCACACTGCGCTTTAAATCAATGACAGATTACTATGTATGTCAAGTTCAAAACAAAAATTCGCATCATAAAATACACCACACTTTCCCACATAAAGCGAAGTACAGATAGTTTCTCCAGTTTTGAACGCATACCTTCCACACCAAGAAAAGACATCCATAGAAAGAAGGTTGATCTACAGATTTATTTTCTCCTGGTGATATGGTTAGCATGCTTCCATACTATCTCTACATTCTTCTTGGTGTTGAACTCGGTAGGTGGTAACTCGACACCCATGTCGCTTACTCGATGCACACCACGCTTGAACTCCTGAGTAGAGAGTACATACGCAGCTATCTCACCACTATCCGAGGGTTGGATCATGAAAAGTCTGGCAACAGGAAAGAAAAGCTTGGCCCACCATGGAATTTTGTTGAATAGCGCAGTATCGACAAAACCTGGTGACCAATGAATGAACGAGATGTCATGGTTTTCATCGGCGAATTTTTGCATCATACAAGTGGTGTACGTAGATGGCACTTTTTGAAGATTGCTGAAAGCATAATTTCTCTCCAAATCTAAATCATCTTCGAAGATGTCACCTTCATAGCCTGGTGCAAGTACCGAGATTACGCGAGCCTCTTCTCCAGATTCTGCAGCTTTTCTGAGCAACGGTAAGCTCTTTGATGAACAAAAATCGACAATAGAACTGCGCAGCAATATTTCTATCGTATCCCTCCTCGGATTCTTCACGCTGCAAGCTCACCGGAGCTACAGACAGTACCAAGTAGTTCAATTTCGACAATTTAGATTTGATTTCTGCTGTGTATTTGTATACACTACGCATACTGGTTGCATCATCGATTGGAACGAATTCGTGGTTGCTGGATTCGGTGATGGTGTTCAAATCGTGAGTTATTTTGTCTCCACTTTGCTTGTTTCGACCGGTGATGATAATCTTTTCTGGATCAGTGTACTCTGCAAGCTTTCGAGCTACACCCTCGCCAATACCTGATGTACCTACTGCATTAGAAAATCGCCACCTAACATACCCCCAATTACTACCGCAATGGGTTTAATGTTGCTAATTGTTTGGTTATTTTTGTGTGCTTTATCTAATGCTTCTTGCCAAGCTCCCATGTTATCGTTTTTTTGCTTCTTCGAACTGCTGTGCGGTGAAACTCTTTTTAAGGGTTGTCGGATGGTTTCGGGTTATGCAAAAGAAAAAGTCGGCAAAGTCGCTGCTGCATATGCCAGAATATAAACGAATAGGAAATGGAGCTTTAGTTAAAGCCTCACCTTTTCCTAGATAAATGAGAAGTAATTAAATAATATTTGTGTTAATATTTGTGCATTCACTTATTTTAATGTGTTATTCTCCTATTTAAACTGAACATAAACTTTGAAGCTCAAACCAACGTTCAATGACTCTTCTGTCCTGAAACTGAAGCTTCACTATCCAGTTGACCACAGAAAAGAAACAATCGTTTCTCTCACAAGTCCAAACTTACCACAACAAACATGTCGTCAGTGCTGCGTGATATGCTTGGTGATGAGGAAGAGTACTACGACGATTATTCTGACGAAGACCAACAATACTCTGACGAAGAACCTTACCCAGAAGATGAAGAACAGTACGACGATGAGGAACAAGAACAGTTGTCAAAAGGTGTAAATTTGTTAGAACTTGCACAAGCACAGAAAACTCCTTCTGCACCAGCACCAAAGAAAAAGAAACCAAAAAAAACACAACAACAAAATGTTATCGAGTATCGTGACATTTCCGAGTTGGAGTATTACGAAAATCTTAAACTTGGTAAAAATGCAAAGACTGCAAAAGTGTTGGACTCTATCAAGTATAAACTACAAGCCATTGAGAGTGTTAAGATGTCTCTGGACACTTTCCAAATCACAGACTTACAGATTATGACTGTTAACCCTGCTTGGATCAAACGCAAGGTACGCGTGGACTATTGTATGCTAACATTTTATAGAACGAAATCACCAGTGAAATTTTGAAAAAGTACAACAACGGAAATCGTGCGTCAACATTTGTTGAAGACCAACTTCGCATACTTGACAAAGACGGATTCAAAGTTGACAAATTTGTCTATGGTACTGCACGTGGTGGCTTAAACGTCAATTTGGATTACTGCTTGGGAAGAGAAAACTACGCTATTTGCACCATTCGGTAAGTTACATAACACGTACTGACTTTTCAGTGATAAAATCTACATTCATGGTGGTGACAACTTGAAATCTACTTATGGTGACTTGATTGTTATTCAACCTTCACAAAGCTCGATTATTATTTACAAGGAAATCACTCAACTCTCTGTTGGTATAGAAGATAGTTATGGGTATGTCATTTGAGAAAAACTAACAATATTAGAACCACTAAAAAAGTGTGCGACATTCCAGTTATCAACAACCATGCCATGGTTCCACTTGATGAAACACATTTACTCATTTTCGGTGCCAGTGCTCGTGCACATAATTTAAATGACTACTATTCATACACTGGTTGGGAAGATAATTATAGAAAGAGATTACCAGGTCCAAGTGAAATGTTATTGTACATCATCACCATCGATCGTACGTTTTTTCGCATATAACTAACCAAGTAGCAAACAATCCTGAAAATATTCATTATGGTTTCAAACGATACCACGATAGAGAAGGCTCCCGTCACAATGGATACCGTCATCCTATTAGACAAACAGCCAATACCGAATACATTTCCCACAGACAAAACTTTACTGTTTGTTCATTGGGAACTGATCAATACTTGTTCGGTGGCAGAACCAACAACAATAACGCTCTAGACGAACTATACCGAATTGTTGTCGATATGAACCAACACACCTACGTCGCTGAAAGAATTGTCAAAAAAGCAAATGAAGTTTGGCCATCAAGAAGATACGGACATGCTGCTGCTTCTATTAACCAATCATTCATCATTTTCGGAGGTCGTTCCGGTTCCATTGTACTCAACGACTTGTACATTTTCGATTCAACAAAGACAAAATGGACAGAAATTGATT
>JAESGV010000701.1_pt1 | contig 14494 bp, 13 predicted proteins | sample 9269781 | NCBI WGS metagenome assembly JAESGV01 (sample SAMN15741586, study PRJNA653496) | algae metagenome | isolation source: Tildeniella torsiva UHER 1998/13D and co-occurring heterotrophs from... | place: Slovakia: Slovak Paradise National Park, Hrabusice, Kosice Region | collected 2000-01-01 | reverse complement strand
GGTGATTGTGATTGGAAAAAACCGGAAAAGGACTTTGAAGTGAAACATAAACTTCCCGATGGTCAAACGTTAACCATTGGAAAAGAATTGTTCCGTGGTCCAGAGTGCATATTCAATCCAACATTATTGGGATCTGAAGCACTTGGTATTGCTGATTTGGCCTTTAGAGCATGGGAACATTGTGAAATAGATGTTCGTGATGGTTTGTATAACAATGTCGTGCTTGCGGGTGGCAATACATTGTTTAAAAATTTCAAAGAACGAGTGGTGCGGGATATGTCATCCAAAAGTAGGAGTTTTAGACCATTCAAAGTGCACGCAGATGGACTGCGACAATTCTCGTCTTGGATAGGAGGAAGTGTGATGGCGTCGATGGGAACTTTTGAAAAGTATTGTATATCGTTTGATGAATACCAAGACCACGGTTCTAGTATCATTCATAAACATGCAATGTGAAGTATGATCCTGGTTGTACAATTACTGCCAACGTTGTTATTCGGTATTTTTGTTGTATTGTGGGAAGATACGAAGCATACACGATCGCATAGCCGATAAACATTTTTTCTTTTCTTCTGGTGATATAGATTCCCAACTTTCACCTTGCAACTGTTTGGTACAGTTTTGAAATATCTTTTCCTCACCAGTACACATTTTGTTTGCAGCTGCGCACTGTACAAAGTCCAATGTAGGTTGCGTGTTTGTTTCGTCTTTGTTTTGCAACACCGCGTGAAGTTGGTACGGACATCTACTAGTGAGAAATAAGAAGTTTTTGCGTCCTTGTTCTTCTATCTCATTCTGTGAAAGAGAAAATCTATCTGTGTAACCAAAGCGTTTCATGTTGTAATGATGATGTTACACAATACAACGAACACAAATGTATGAAGAAGTACAGGCAATAGTGATAGATAATGGCACAGGATATATAAAAGCAGGCTTTGCAGGTGACGACAAACCAAGTTCTGTGTTTTCGACGACTGTAGGCAGACCAAAGAATGTTTTCAATTACTTAGACCTACCTGCAGGTATAGACAAAAACTTCTTCGCTGGTAAAGAAGCACACAATCGACGAGCAGTTTTAAAATTAAGACGTCCCATCGAATACTCTTTCGTCACGAACTGGGACGATATGGAAGCCATTTGGCATCATGTTTTCTATAACGAACTACTTGTTGCACCTGAAGAACACCCAGTTTTACTCACAGAAGCACCACTAACACCAAGAGCAAATAGAGAAAAGACAGTACAAATCATGTTCGAAACATTTAACACTCCGGCAATGAAACCACGACAAACTGCAGAATTGGCACTTTACGCAACTGGTCGTACGACAGGAGTTGTTTTTGACTCTGGCTATGAAGTTACATGTGTTACACCCATTTATCAAGGTTACTCTCTACTTCACGCGATACAGCGTTTAGACATTGGAGGACGAGAAATTGACAACTACTTGGATAAATTGATATCAGAACGAGGGTACAATATCCATGGATCATCATACGAAAGATCGATTGTTAATAACCTCAAACACAAACTCTGTTATGTTGCAGAAGATTTCTCACAAGAGAAGGAGTTGGTTTCTGATTGTGAGTACGTACTACCAGATGGAAATATCATACACCTTGGCAATGAACGATTTAGTAGCACAGAAATATTGTTTGATCCATATCTTATTGGTATGGAAATGTTTGGTGTTGATCGTATGTTGCATAGTTCGATCATGAAGTGTGACGCAAGTATCAGAACCGAGTTGCAGGGAAACATTGTACTAGCAGGTGGTTCCAGTATGATACCAGGATTAGATCATCGTTTACGGAAAGAAGTAGGATTGCTTACTATGACGAATGTAAAAATACTTGCAAGAGATGATAGAGTGAATTTGTCGTGGTTAGGAGGGAGTATTTTAGCATCCATGGAGTCATTCCAAGCTGAATGGATAACTAAAGAAGAGTATGATGAATCTGGTCCATCGGTAGTGCGCAGGCCTTGTTGGTAACGATGAATGCGATCTGATTTGATCACTGCTGAGAAGTTTACTAAGTTAAAGCCTAAACCGATACAATGTAGTTACAGCCGCGGCGATTCTGAAGTTAGTGGACGTTTCTAGAAGCAAAAGGGACAGCTTGCTGCTTCTTAGTCAGCTTGACACATGTGAGTTAACATTGTAGGTCACAGGTCTAGTTGGTCGGTGACAGTGAATTTCGATAGACGCCCACTTAATTGTCACCGGATGACCACGCAATCCATTTGGTATACATTCACCGCTGGCACCCTATTGTTTTTCTTTGATTTTTCCTTGATTTTTTCGAAATAATTCATGCTTTTCCGGAGAATCGAACCTACTTTAACAAGGACTGGTGCTTTAACCCACTGAGCTAAGCAAGCCAGTACCTACTTCACTTTATAGACTATTACTGTTAAGTCAACCTAACCATGACAGGACTTACCTTGCAGACTCTCAGTTTGACATGTCTCGGTAGGTCACTCTGAGAGTCTGTGATACCATTGTACTATTTTAGCTCCATTGTTGTACAACAATAGACTATTAATTAATAGAGAATTAAACAATCTTGTTTGGTTTTGCTGTAAAGATCTACATTTAAACAATGCGTGCGTTCAACTCTTGGAACATTAGATTAGTGTAATGAACTTTTGATTTCCAGCTGACGAGATTTTTATAGGACTATCTAAGGATAGACTACTCACCTACCGGTTGCTGGCTAGAAATGCATCCAACTTTGGTCTGCTTGGCTTGTAACAAAATTAAAATAGAACAATTGACCTCTAGCTAACCGATTCGATGACGTCAGGGAGTGTTGATGTTATGTCATACTCTGTAGACGAAGTTGATGTACCAGTGTACGACACAGAAGCAGCAAAAGTATGCTACATTTCAAAAATGGACTTCTACAATTTGGTTATCTTGAACGACTATCTGTTGGTAGACACTCGTTCGGCTCAAAGTTTCTCACAGTTTGCAATAGCTAACGCGATTAACATTCCGCCTGACTACGGCCAGTTATTAGACAATATCAAGTATCCTAACGTGGAATTGAATCATACAGTAAGTCGGCTCTTGTTGAACTTGTGCTCATAGTAAGGTACTTCTCTACCATGGAGGTTCGGTATCAGAGTACGAGCATATGGTCAATGTGGCGAATTATTTCGCGCATAGACCTCAAGTACAGAACGTGTACATTTTGCAAGAGCTTTTCGAAGAGTTTTACAACAACTACTCGTTCATGTGCAAGGGAGATGCCTCCAATGGAAGCACGTATCCTTGCCAACTTTTGGCTCACTTGTTTTTGGGATCTGCCCTATCCGCATCCAATACGCAAGTCATTAGTGAGTTGGGAATCACCCATCTCTTACAAGCAGATTCAAGCTTAACAGAAAGGTCCCCTCCGATCCCGCAAACTTCGGACATCAAGGTCATTCAAATCGGCTACGATGAAAGTAACGAACAAAGCATGAGACACTTGTACGAGTACAGTTCACAAGTAATCGAAGAAGCAAAGAGCAAACACGGAAAAGTATTATTGTTCTGCCATCGTGGAGAAAGTAAAGCTCCTTGTGTTGCATTGGTGTACCTCATGAAGACATTGGGTTGGACCTACGAAGAGGCAGAGTCTTACATCAAGAGAGCAAGACCTGTTGTTGAGTTGAATTCAGCACTTGACGAAGTAGCAAAGCAACTCGAGTTGGAGATCTTTGATGTCGATATGTAAATAAAAGTTTACTCTTTGAAGAGTACTACTACATCATAGAATAATTTGATCTCTAGATAGTTTGGTATATTTCTAGAGAACATCCAACTACTCTTTGGCTTGCTGTCTTGCAATAATTGGATTTCATGATAGTATGTTCGCTTTGTTAGTGTATCGTGCTCAATAGAGTACAAGAATGCACTGCTATCCATATGAGTTAGATCGTACATTAGGCCATAGGTATGTTTGCCAGTGATATACAGATTATTGTTTCCACATGGTAGTATCTGACGAGCAGACACTAGTGGTAAGGAAAACTCCTTGTACCTGCCATTCGACAATGAAACAAAGTACAACGCCCCTCCGTGCGAAAGAAACGTATTTGTACCAACTTGCCTTGGAGATACATTTTCACCAGGTATCTCTAATACTCTCATGGCGAAAGTATCCAAGTTTAGCACAAAATAGGAATGTCGTTCGCTTCCTCTCAGTATGATTTGATTGTCTACACGAACAACAAATGATAGTTTGGTGATTCCACTGAACACAGCCCGTTTTTTGTTCAAATCAAACATGATGTATCGTTCATTAGTAGTAAAGTAGAGTAGGTGATCAGTGATGAGCTCTAAACGTGAATAGTTGTCTTCTGAAGTGATACCTGGGATAACAAAAGAGGTACTATCGCATATTGATTTTGTGTGAATGTCCCAAATGTCTATGTTGTTTTTTCCACAAAACACCGCGAACTGATGCGTGTTAATAGGAATGTATTCAAACTCGGCACTAAAATCGTCATAGATGGTTCCTGTATCTAGTATGATTTCTCCACTTACGACGTTTAATACAGTTATAGACCTATTCAAGTCACCCAAAACTGTTTCATCGTCTAAGCTTTGAATAAATGAGAATTCCGTGGTAAAAGACGCTATTTTGTTGATATTTTTCTTGTTAATATGGTGTATATATAAGCCGTACTTCTCACTCTGTAACAACACAAAGTTACAGAACGCATTTATGTGCCCAGCCAAAGATTGTAGCTCGTGTGGTAAATGTATCGCGTACAAAAGATTTGCGTCGTTGTCGAGAATGTGCAACTCGTCATTGGGTTTAATGGCAGCCAGAGCTGGTCTTGGTGTCATGATTGTGTCACAGCTTGCGTCTGATTCTCGGTTGTCTAGGTGTTACAAGAATCCTAATAAAAGGTATTAAAAGTATTCTTGAAACTTAATAATTCAAATTAAAATAATGTTATCAAGACGCCTATTCTCACGAGCAAGACCTCTATCTCGCCTTTACGCTCAACAACCCGCACAAAAGAGTGACAATCCAATTCGAACAACTGGCCCACCAAGCAATGCAAAAGGTGATAGCGTAGAAAACGACATTCGTGCTGGAAACAATATGAACATGAACTTGTCAACCAAATCTAAAAAAGAGACGCCAGATTCTGACAAACCAACCAGCAACGACAAGAAAGCCGTTAACATTGAAGTAAAGAAATAGAATGTCTCCATTACTTTCGTTTTTACTCTTTCTCAGCATATCTAGAAGAGTCACTATTCAAATGCTGCTTTGCAGTGTGGACGATAACGGGCTATTACGTTATTGTTATGTCCCTTTACCATGTTTGGAAAGAAGGTCATCCTCTGTGACAAGTTGGTACGTTTAGTCCAAAAAAGCGCGCTAATAATGCTTCAAACTCTTTGTTGCACAAGATTTCATCCATTTCTAATCGCCTTTTTAGCTCGGGATTAAATATTAAGCATTGTCACTGGTTCTCACATTGGAGCACCAAAAACCACAGAAACAAGTTCAGATCGATCGCAGTAATCATCGGTTATGTCGTACACTCGTGCTAATTTGTTGTTTTTAGCCATCCGTTTCGTGGAAGACGATGAGCATTTCGGTATTAAAGACTTGAAGAAGATCGCCGAGTGGGAAAGAAGCAAGCTACCACCACGCGCCTCTGAAATAAGTTCTGACACCTCTGATGAGGGTCCATTATCACCTGTTGTCGACGGTGAGGACAGTGCAGTATGTTTCAAAATTAGTTCAACCATTAACCAATAGGAATTCTATGAGCCACGTAAAAAGAAGCCACGACACGAGTGTGACGATAAGATAGATTGGGGAATAGTTAGCGAGTTTAAGCCTTGTCCATTTAACTGTGGAAAGGAATACGCATCAACCATTGGTGTAAAAACCCATCTTTTGCATCACCACTTGGAAGAACAGAAAACAGAATTTGAGATGCCATTGTTTGAGTTTAAATGCAGATTCTGTAATTACAGCACCAATCGTCGTTCCAATTTGGAAAGACATAATAATCGATATCACATTGACGACTACTACCAACAAATTGAAGACGAGCCTGTAATTCTTTCGACCGTTACTGAACCAATATTAAAGAGCGATGAACCAATAAGAAGCGAGTCCAAACCACCAAGACGAACAAGCAGAAGACGCAACTCTCATTATTCCAGAAAAAAGAAGTAGGCACTGAATTGAAAGAACTATTCCAATTAATTTTCAATCTTTATTCGATCACTTAATTCTAAACTCAAACTAAACAAAGACTTTTAATAACATTCATGCGTGTTCTGCAAAATCAATTATTGTCTTACAAAGCAAACATGTTTCGTCTTGCCAGCTTTCACACAAGGCGAGCACATGGCTCATACAACGCAATTCGGCTCTCACACATCGCACAAGCAATGGCAACGCCTATGCTGCACAACACAATCAACAGTCTTGGTACATCAGAATTATGCAGTATTATTTCAAACGAACAAGACATATCACGAATTTTTGATATTTTTACAAACGCCAAAGTAAATGGACCTTCACCAAATCGAAGACTCTTACGAGCACTCATCGCAGCGTGCAAAAACCACCCAGAACGCATGCACGATTTATTTTTGGATATGGAAAAGTACAATATTACGCCAACAGCTATAATCTACTCTAAATTTATTCAAGCCGCGGTAACAACACAAAACAAATCGTTTTTAACAGATCTATGCAAATCACAATCTCGTTCTCACATCAAACAACAATCTGAACTAAGTATCCAGTTAGTACAAGCCTGTGCACAATTAGGACAACTCGAAATGATACATCAAGCAGCATTTCCTACGAACACTATAAAACCATCCATGTCGTTGTTAATGGCAGTCATGGAAGCCGCTAAAACGAAACCACTCGCAGGTATTCAAGTATGGGAAGTTCTACGAGAACAAAACATCGTCCCAGACTATTCATTCGTACACCAATTTTTACACTTGCTAGTACGTATCGGGTACTACGAAGAACGCACTAACCAAGTTGTCGACATAACATTGGATATTCTAAAATGCAATAACGAATACCCGGAACTCCATGTACGTTTCATTTTCTCACACTAACAAGTAAAGCTTTTAGATACAAAAAACTTTGGATTAATCATCAGGACACTAGTGATTTACAGACGCTTGAGTAGTGCTATAAGTGTTGTACAAGGCATGTACCAAATTGGAGTTACACCTTTTGAAGGTGATATCATTGGTTTGATTGATAATTTGATCAAGTTTGGAGCACTCGAATGTGGTAGAAAATTACAAATTGTCATGACAAAAAACACACCACTATCGTATCCTGTATACAATCGCTTCTTACGATTGTACTTTGCATGTGCAAGTTTCAAAGGCGTATCAGAGTTTAAAGGTGCAATTCCGTTACAACTACGTTACAATGAAGCATCAAGTAGTATCTATTTAGAATCAAACATGCGATCAGCGCATGGTGAATCAGTGAAAAAAGCACTAGATCATATGATTTCCAAGAAACGAGTCATTTCTGCGAAACAAATGAATTATGCGTTGAAAGCGCTTAGTTACAGTGGAAAACGAGAAGAAATGTTTGAACTATTTGATACGATGAAGGAAAAATACAATGTAGAACCAACAGCTATGCACCATACGAGTGTCGTAGAAGCCTTCGCAAATTCTCAAGATTTTGAAAAAGCAGAAGAGTTGGCAATAGCGTTCAGGTTGGATGAATGGGAATCACTGATGGTTATGTTAAACGCATGCAAGATTAGTGCTAATGTAGAACGTGCTGAAAAGTATTATCAAAAGTTGCTCAGTATCGATCCACTACATGCCAAACCACATTTGTTGATGTTGGATGTTAGAAATTGTTCATCTCAGGACATGTATAAGATTATGGATGAGAAAGGTATAGAACGACCAAAATTAACAGCGCGTACTACTGTTAACGGTATAGGATTCGAGTTTACAGATGGATCAATAACCAGTGAGCAACAAAAAGACGCTATTAGTTACTGGAATGACTACTTGTACCCATATTGTCACGAAATTGGTTTGTTACAAGTTAGTAGTCTATTGGTACCCAACGTGGCTGTTGCACATGCTCTTAGCGCTAAAGATGATACAGAAGAGTCTATAGTAGTGACGCTAGAAGGAACAATGTGTTCACATGATCACCAAACAATAGCATCTATTTCTTCAGTCACAGGTACTGAAATTATAATCAACGAAACAAATAGAATACACAAGTTTAAGAACGGACAATGCATATGCAAGAACTGCTGGTAATAGTGTTTATTTATACTTGCCCAAGAGCCATGCTACAGGTTTAGGTACGTGCGTTGCAGAATCAGCATGATTCACTCCAATCACAGAAAAAGTAAGAACACCTTTATCCTGATTGACGGGATGTAAAATTGCACCCTTGAACAAAGATTGGATAAATTCTTTCTCTTTTTCAAATTTCTTTGCCATCTTTTTCGATCCTTCTTTGTAGAATCTAATGATCATGGATTCAAATGCAGGTCCTTCAAAGTGTCTAGCGATCACATAGAGAATAGCTCTAATCACGTCTGCAGTAATCTTTTGTCGTTCTTTGACTGTTAGAGCAGTGTTTGTAAGGTCGCCGAATACTATATCGCTTCCAAAGTGATAAGGAGATCCTACGATACATAGCATTCTATCAGATGTTAATTCTTTTGTGATATCGATTATTTCTGATGAATTTCGCCAACCCATAGATTTATGGAAGAAGATGTTCAAGTTTTTCAGAACAACGTTTTGTCCATGTAGCGCCATTTCAGAGTTGTCTGGGAATCCAAGCATAATTTTAGCAAGATCGTGTTTTGATGGATCTGTATTCCAACCCTTTGGATGATGTGCTAAATGCATCAAGATTAATACGTCACCACGATACATTTCAGGCAGCCCAAACGGTTTCATTTTCTTTTTCAAAATTCGAGCAACTGACTGCATCTCTTCTGGTCCCAGACTAAAATGGAGGGGAAACATTGTTTGCAATGGTGTACAATATAGTTTATGAACGTCCCAATCTCGTCGTATGCAGGTATCGCTGCAATAATGCGTCAATTTGCACTTAGAGCACACTTTCTTACATATTCTGTCACAGACCATGCAGCGGGAAGCCTCCATTGTTCTTCAAACTGTTTCTTGATTGATTACAAAGGTCAACTGCTTCAAAAGAAGACGAATATATCGATTTCGCCTTGAACATATTTCATTATATTGTGATACTTGTAAAATGAGCTGTGATACTAAGTTTGCAATAATTTAGCTAAATGGGCGCAAATTGTTGGTCTGAAATAGGCTCTCAATTTTGCGGTGATAATTGACACGTTTTAACAATCAGAACTTGAGATAAAATGTTTGACAGGCTCATGTTGGTAACTGTTCTGGCTCTTGTATCGCTCACTATCGCTGGTAACGTACCTTGTGCCACAGTCGACGTTGAGTCAAGGTCGGGAGAAGCCATTTCTGTATTGGCCACAAAACCTCCTACAGTTGAAGAAATTAAAGAATGTTCCACCCACGTATTTGCCGATCACGGAGCGTGCTGCTTAGATTGCCGTATGTTATTAATTTTATCTCACCACGACAGAAATCCCATTCCACCTGTCACGAACTGGGAAAAAACAAATTTGCAATTGTCCTATTGGTCGCTCATACTTGCGATACCAGTACTACAAAGATACAAACTGCTACCCATTCTACAAGATTAACATGACCACTTCTATCTTCTCACTGTTCGACTTGGCTGACATGGAGGCTAGAAAATATGCATCTATGGTAGTAGAATCTTGCAAAAGGCAAGGTTGCCAGTGTATTGATATCCAAGATCGCTCCATTCAACCTATTTACGCTTATGACTCACTTCCTATAGGACTATTTGGAGATCCAGATTCAATTAATCAGTTCCAGGCTCTTACAAAGAAGATTGCAGATGCTGCTTCGGCAGGTGTGTTCTCTAAGCAGCAACAAGTTCTGATCAAAAATGTAACAGACCAATTGTTATTCTTCTACACGTCAAACGGCATTGGTAACCTTACAGCTACGCAGGGAGCTGATATCAAGAAGTTGCCACTTTTAATTTCGGCCATTAAGAAAATCGAGAGTGCTGCCGCTAGCGATAAAACAATAACTAAGGCACGCAGTGAGCTATTTGACAGCATCGTGCTCTTTGCTATTTCCGAGACTCAACGATTTGCTAGAATGTTCAAACAAATGATGGCCGAGCAGAAAGATAAGTTGAACTTTGTTTTAGCTGGTCTGCTTAAATCAACATTGGATGGAGTTACTGGCAAGAGTGCGTTAACAATTTTCAACATTATCCCTGGATTTGCATGATATAAACAGAGAAGAGTAAAGAAAATGCATCATTTGTATGTTTGCTCTGTTCTCTTCTCCTACCAATGCTTCATTACGTTTATTGAGCGCTAACAAAACAAAGTTGGCTATTATCTTTTGCTCGTTAAAATCCATTGTATGTCCTCGATAGACAGAAGTATATCACGATACTCTCGTGAGCTGCTGTGTGAACAAGGTGAGTACACCGTATTGGTAACAAATGGTGCAAATGAAGACAAATCGTATGTAGCTTGTTTTTATTTTTTAATCATCAGTGGTACAATAGTCCTTACATCTTTGCACCTGCTATTTATACCTGACAACAATGAAGATTTAATACTAAAGTTGTCTTTAGGGACGAATATACTTTCATCAAACTCGGATCAAAACAAATTATTAGTTCGCAGTAAATCGCACAAAAGATTGAAGGGAGCCCGACTCATATGCAACAGAAATGGCGAAACTGTAGAGCTATTACTAAACGGTACTCCAGTCAACTCTAATTCCGAAAGTAATAACAATGTTACCGCACAAATAGTTGACGATGTGGACACAATAGAAAGTGAAACAGAAATAATACTGTCGATTACCGATAACAGTGCATTGACAACGTTAGTGGAAGCTCTTGCAAAACTCTCGGACGAAAAGCAAGCTAAAGAATTCATATCATCCAAAGAAGATGTTAACCAGTCTTCAGAACAAGGACTGAAGTATCTAGTCACAGAAGTTAATATATTCAATTCTACTAGGAGTATTATCGTTCTTACAGACGCAAATATAATCGTGCGACCTCTATCATCGCCGTCTAACACCAATACAATTTCTACAACGAATATATCGCACGTGAACAAAAAACCATGGAGAGGAATCAATGCTGCATTGGAAATAGAGTATTTGTCCAACTCTTTATTTGTCGCGTTCGACTCTACAACAAATAGAGATCACTTTTGCGAAGAATTGCTCACAAAAGTGAAACCATTAGAGACGCTAGAACAATCAACACAACGCTGGATCCACAATGACACGAGTAACTTTGACTATTTACTGCGGCTGAATAACGAAGCAGGAAGAACATTTAAAGATCTACAGCAGTATCCTATAATGCCATGGACATTGTTACTAGACAAAAAGAACGCCACAATAACGCAAGAAAATCTTCGTGACGTTTCTCACACCGAATCAACGCTATCAAATCCACAATTTATTGTTCGACTGTTGAGCGTCAAACATCCTAATTTATTATTACTCTTTCCGCGTGAACAAACTCCATCACCATTTGTTAGTATTGAAGAAGCATGGGAATCAATCAAGTCAGAGCCAAGTGAAGCCATTCCACAACTCTATGAAGAGTCGTTACTACTCAAAGATGAGAACGCATTATCACTATCGTTACCAGAGTGGGCTAACGGTGATGCGAATCTATTTGTCAAAACTATGCGAGATGCTCTCGAGTCAGAATACATTAGCTCATTACTACCACAATGGATTGATTCCGTGTTTGGAGTAGCACAGAAAGAGACTGCGCAACCTCAAGATGGAACCCTTAGTTGGGAAGATTCTACACGAGTACTACCATTAACAGAATCGACACCTCCACTACAACTATTCACTTCTCCTCATCCAGAATCTGCAAAATCGCGAGTACATATTGACTTGAATCTTGAGCAAGTGGTCAAGCAGCAAGAGCGAACGATAGAAGAACTCAAACACAAAGATGAAGAACATTTACATCAAATCGATTTACTCAACACTAGTTTGGAACACGATAAAGAAATCATTAAACAAAAAGATGAAGAAATCATTCAAGTACGACAAGAAAAAGAACAAGCAGAGAATCAATTACGCGATGTTCGAAAATCAGAAACGTTGGATCATAATGCGATAACGATACAATTGGAAGAAGAAATTCAACAGTTGAAAAAGCAACATGATGAAGAGGTGCAAGAATTAAAACGAAAATCAGAAGCGTTAGATGCAGAGAAGAGTAAAGAAATTGAACAATTGACACAAGAAGATGATCAACTCAAACATGAAATTGAAGAATTGAGACAACAAGGAAATGCAAACGAATTAAAGCAAGAGTATGAGAAACGCGTTGAGGAGTTGAACGAATCGATCGCATCGTTAGAAAAGGAAAAAGTCGAACTTGAAGAGTCTGTCAAAACAGAGAAACAAACAGTAGAAGAACAGTTAAAACAAATAACATGGTTAACTAAACTCAAGAGTGAAAATGGCGCCAAAATCGAAGAATTGAAAAGCCAAGTCGAAGCGTTACAGACAGAACGTACTCATACCAATGACCTACTCGCTGAGAAAAAACAAAATATCACCAATTTGGAAGAATCAAAAACAAAACTCGAAACTCAAGTCGAACAATTAACAAGTGATTTGGCTAGTTTGAAACGTAGTGAAGAAGCCAAAGAGGGAGAAATAAGAATTCTCAATGATGAAATCCAAGCCAAAGATCAATCACTTGTCGAGTTGGGAGAAAAGAATACAAGTTTGAGAAATCAGTTGAATGATGCAGAAGAAACACGATTGAAACTTGAGGAAGAGAAACGTATAGAAATTGAGAGTTTAACCATTCGTGTGAGTGAATTGGAATCTTATGTTCACGAGTTGGAAGAAATACGTAACCAACGAGATGGAACCATTTCACAATTGGAAGAAACACTTCGACAAAAAGAACAAGATATCGAAACCAAGAGTAAAGAAATCACAGAACAAAAAGAAACCATTGAACAGAAAGAATCGACAATCAAAGATCACGAAACAGAAATAGAAACACTTGGGAATGAAATTGTACAACTCAAGGAAAATGTTCAACAAAAAGAAGAAAATATTCAACAATTGACTGATACAGTACGACAAAGAGATGAATCTATTTCAGAACATGTTCAAGCACGCGATGCACTCGTTCAAGATGGTGAAGCCCAAACACTCAAATTTAATAACGAAATGGAACGACTACAAAAAGTCATTGATACTCTTGAAGATGTAGTCAAGCAAAAAGAATCACAATTAAAAACACAAAGAGAATCCGCAGAAGAGTCAGAACGCAAAATCAACATTTTGGAAAATGAAAATAAGAGTTTGAAAACACAAGCACAACAAAAGCAAAAAGTTGTAGATGAGTTACAAGTCAAATTAAATTTGGAAACAAAACGAAACGAAAAATTCGAAAGAAGCAAGAGTAACTTGCTACGAAACATGAAAGAAAGTTCATTGCATACAAGAACAGAAGGTGAATCACGATGGTCTCTTGCGATGACTGAACTGGAGAAAAAGTATGGTGAGTTACAAGCTAAACACTTGGCGATGAAAGAAGAAAAAGATGAGCTAAGAAGACAGTACTTGGAGCAAAAGAAGAGAAACGATCAAACGGAAAGTAAATTGCAACGACAAATCCAACAAATGGAAGCGTCTATTGAATCTGCTATGGATGAACGTGATAAAGCAGTACATAAAGAATACGAAGCACAATCTTTGGTTCAAGAATTACAAGGAGAGAATCGTCAGTTAAATTTGAGTTTAGATATTCTAGAAAAAAAGTTTGGACACAAGTTACACGTGAAAGAAAAGATCACGAGCTTGTTAGATAATTTGGAAGAAGATTTACCTAATGCATTCCCATACGCGCCAGATTCGGCTATCACTTCGCCTAGAATGGAACGTTCAACAGATGACAACGAGAAAGAGAATGAAATATTGAAATCTCCCAAACCTCGTCCACCATCACGTGTTGTGACAAAGAAACCAACTACACCCACTGCAGCACCAAAGAAGAAAGAAGGTTTAGCTGTGAAATCACCTAGGTTAGCTGGCGTGAAGAAGAATGAGAACACTAAAGAATAAAATTGTAATACTTTTGACGTTGACGGCAGATGCAAACAATTTGGACGGTTGCTCTACTGTGCACAGTGGCAACTGTGGTGGCGTATTTCCAACCTCTACAAGAGGTCAAAGATATTTTAAAAGTTTCTGGCGACAGCATTCGAGGAACATTACTACTGGATGATACAAATAGGCTACTATACTTTGCACAGAACAATTTTAGGCAGGAAATTACGGTCATTGATTTAAATACGTTGAACTCTACAAAAGTGAACTTTGGTGCAC
>JAESGV010000700.1_pt1 | contig 14505 bp, 4 predicted proteins | sample 9269781 | NCBI WGS metagenome assembly JAESGV01 (sample SAMN15741586, study PRJNA653496) | algae metagenome | isolation source: Tildeniella torsiva UHER 1998/13D and co-occurring heterotrophs from... | place: Slovakia: Slovak Paradise National Park, Hrabusice, Kosice Region | collected 2000-01-01 | reverse complement strand
ACGAGATGGAAGATGAAGTTCTATTTCAGATGATTGTAGATATTGGCAAGTTAATAGACAGAGACAAATTCTATGAATGGAAAAATTCATTGGTTACGCAATATCTAGAAACATTGTTCTACTTGGCCAAGAATCGTTGGAGACGAAAGAAGAAATTCGCAGGACATCTCGAAAATAATATGCTTCCAATATTCGAGGTCATGTGCAAAATTCTAGAACATACTGATCATCCACAACTCATCGTAACGTGGTGCAGAATAATGTATCGTTTCATGTTCAAATCGTTCAACCTTTTACCCACAGTGGTCATGTTACTAGGATTTGACAAGACGCTCACAAATCTAGCCACAAAAAATCAATTCAATGAGGATTCCGACGAAACCATTCCATACTATGATTTTTTATCTACAAAGAAGAACGTTGGAACCTATTCACTCAAACTATTAGCAAAGTTCAACAATAATAATCAATATCCCTTAATTTTCAAGTTACATCGAGGAATGAGATGGAATGAATTGGAAGTGTTTGTCTCGTCAATACCCAGACAGAGTAGAAATCAGAGTATAGACCAACGTTTGCTATCTTTGGTACAATTTATTCGTTCTATACCTACTAATCATCCATTGCTCATCTGTTCAGCGATTCTAGCAGAGACAAGATTGATAGGTCAAGTAGTAACCCACAATACCTTTCAAAATGTTACACCGATTACCATAAAGAAAGACCTGCTCGAACTTTGGAATCACACAGACTATCGCGTCATCTACACAGCCATCATTGCGTATGCGAGAGTAATACCTGGGTTGAAAACAGAAATTGGCGAAGTGGAGACTGTCATCACTTTGGTTGAAGATCATGCAGAAGAGATTATCATTGAAGGCAACGAGGAAGTTTTCATATCTCTTTTCGCAATACTCGCGCATTATTTGGCAACATTCTCTGTTTTACTTCATGATGATCAGATAAAAAGAGTGCTCACTGTCGTACACAGAATAGATGCAGAGTTTGACTATCCAACTTCGTATCAGTATGCAATGTTTGACTTTGTGAAGACTCTTCCAAGAATATCAATTCTAGATGAAGTTTTAAACAAGACTGAAAGAGACCAGTTTGTATTCAGAAGAGTCATGCTCATGCTGCACAACAACTTGGCCACAAAGGAAGTACGCAAATTACCTTTTGGAAACGAAGTTGAAGTTTGGAAAGAGTGTGCTTGGAATTGTTTCGCAGACATCATTACCACGTTTGTTGCCATTGATCCTGAAAGAGCAGTAGACTTCAAACCTTGGCAAATGATGTTCGAGAAAGGATTCGACAAAAAATCACCAGCATGTGCTCTATGCTTTGTTCGGTTGTGCTCTCTTTACCCGAATTCAATGTTACATTTCTTCATGATTCACGGAAAGAGAATGGCAGATATTTACGTACAAAGCGAAGAGGACAGATATGAATGCTTGTGTGTACTTGAAATGATGTCTGTTATGACAGATGCCAATAGTCCAAGAGCGCTAGGTGTGATTTTAAGAAGTTTTAACTACGTTGGAGAAACTACAAACGAGCAAATCGTGTACAAGCGAATCAAGATGATGCGAGCTCGTGCTCTACGTCGTTGAATAATAAAGATCATTGCATAAGAGTAAGGACAATTTCATATGCGAAAATTAACAAACAGTTTCATAGGCTTGGTATTGTCACTATAGTTTCAAGACTTTTCGAGCTAGATTAGTTCAACCATAAACATAGTCTGTACTTTACAACTTTTCTTAGTCCAGATAATGAATGGTGACCTGGGCTCAAACAGTAACGATTCCTTAGTGCTTGTAGACCACAAGCTATTTGATGAGATTTTGTTTAAAATGCGGTCACAAGTAGCGAACATAGATTCTGAGAGCATTCAATTTCGAGACAGATTTTTAAGTCATGAACGAAAAGGTACGTTTTAATCGAGATTTCTTAGTTTGCAGTTGATGAGGAAGTCACAAACATAAATATGTTGCTCGACAATCTATGCAATGTTTTTAAGAGCTCCCAAAAATCACTTTGGAAAGACAAAAAGCGAGACTCACTAGTAGAATATCTCAACCGAATGATCAATCTTCAAAATGACGAAATCATACAGCAACAAGTAACTATTTACGAGAATGGAATAAGAAAAAATGTTTACAGCCGAGAAGACAGCGAATTGTTAAATACTGTACAAAAAGCTAAGGAGTTTTTATCTGGAAAAAGTTACGCTCAAACACTACTGTCGACCGCTCTTTCGTCGTTAGAAGCAAATCAATATAATCCAGAACAATTACTGTATCAATTGACGGAAGCTATCGCATGCGCTCAGAAGTACAAATCACTATCCGAAAGCGTAAATGAAGCTCGTTCAGCTCTCGAATACGTCAAATTGGATCAACAGCTGCACGATGGCATAAAAGCAGCTAAAGAATCTAATGATACTTCAGTGCTTGAAACTACTTTGAACCGAAACTATAAAGTATTTGCCAACGAGGGTACTAAATTGTCTAGATTGGAAACGTATCAGAAAAACAAAATCGAAGAAGCGAAAAGAATTCTACTGAAAACAAACCAAGTGAAACCCATTGTCAGAGACATCCAATCTAAAATGGAAACCTTAGATAGGGTGGGATTAGAGGAGATATCGAAGTCGTTTGTTGAGTACGAACGATTGTACCCAGAATGCACTTTTCTGATTCGAATTATGGACGATGCCAAGAAGCTTATACGAGAACAAAAGCTGGCAATGGACATTGTTAATAGGAATTTAATATCTTCAAGACAACCTCACGCTTTGTCAAAATTCTCACAAGATTACAACCACGTCTTATCTCTACATGACCTGTCGCAAGTACAACGCACGTGGACAAACACCAGATACGAAGACATCTCTAGAGCACTAAATGGTGCTATAACTGACTCCAATGTGCGTCAGATAGAGTTACAGATAGCAGAATGTGAAAATCTTTTATTGGAAGGTGGAGAGTTTGACAAGAAGGCAGAACTACTGAACTTAATGGCATCAGGAAAAAACTATTTGAATCGAGTGCAAAACGCGACAGACGAACTACAACAATCACTTGCAAGTGGATCAATATCGAATATCGAAGCGAGTATAGTACGTGCGAGCTCTTTCCCGCCACTTGCTGCACAAGTTATCGATGCCAAAAGTAAATTAGCAATACTTGGTCGCTCCGAGTACTATATCAAAACTCTGACAGACTATTTGCAAATAACAAGTCAGTTCACAGATCATAATACGCAAAAAGAAAATTTCGCCAAGCTAAAATCAGTAGTTCAAGAAGTATTGGATCACATAAACGTTGATGACTTGATGGAAGAGAATAGAGCAATGCAACCACTCATTGAAACTGCAATCAAAAGAATGGAACAGTTTGAACACGAAGAACACGTGAGAAACATGCTCATCAGAACTATGGGTTCCGATGATCTAGTGGCTCTGGAGCAAGCAATAGACCAAGCAAAAGGGAAAGACAATTTGAAGAATTTGATTGTACAAGCAAACATAACGCTGCAGCGAAAGAAAAAAGAAATAGAGTTTGAGGAGAAGCTTAATGTTGCCATTGAGCGACGCGATTTTGGAGCAACAGCAAAAATACTCGAGAAATGTGAAAAGTTTGGGAGTTTAGGACTCGCGAACGTAATTAAACGAGCAAAAGGGATACTGAAAGAACAACAAGAGGCGATTACTGCTTTGGAAAAGTCGATCGATTCAGGAATTGAGTTAAATGCGTTAGCAGAGTTGGCCATGCAGTACAAAGGCTTGATTAGTGAAAACGACATCAACCGAGTGAAATCCAAGTGGCACGACAGAAGGCGTACCAAGTTGGTACACGCTCTTAAACGATCATTGGAGAACCAGAATGACGAGTTTATAGCAGATGCGATACGGCAATTAGAACAAGAGCTACCTAAAACAGATAACGCTAAAAAACAGCAGATTGAAGATGCAATTCAGTTAGGAAAACAATGGCTGAAAACCTTTGCAAGCATCGCGACAAAATTGAAAAATGCCCTGCAAGAAAAAGATGAAAAAAAGATTACTGAAGCTTTTCAAGAGTCACTCGTATACAAGTCGAATGAAAAGATCGAACTTTTGCGAGAAAAAGCAAATTCGATCTTCCGAGACACAATCTATCGAGCACAGTTGTCGGAGCAACTAAATGAACTCATAAATGCCGCAAACGTTCAGGGAATCGAGCAGTGGATTGAAACGGCAAACAAAATCAAGCATGTCGATCTACCACGCGCATTGTCTGTTTTAACAACACTATCAAGGCAAATACCACTTCGCGATCGGCTACTTGCGCTAATAGAAGCAAAAGAACGGAAACGATTAGAAGCTATGCTTGAAGAGTTACAACCTGAGGATGAAAAAAGTCCCTTGCTCACAATCGCTATCGCAAAAGTAAAGAAGTTCATATCCGAGAACGAACGGATCTTGTTGGAAGCCTTCACGCTACTGGACAGTAAACAGATCAAGAAATATATCCATGCAAATCAAGATTTTCTGGCAAAACGAGATATTGACAGCATTTGGAACAAATGGAGAAGTATAGAGATAAAATCATACATTGAGCGACTACAGTCGGCACGAAATAGAGAAGATGATACTGAAATATTTTCCGTGATAGAACAGTACAACCAAAACTCGGCAGAGTTATTACTTGGAGTGATTGACACTGATCCCGAAGATGATGCGTTGGAATCGTTGATAAGAACCTGTTCTGCGTTTGTGTTAGAGAAAAGAGAGACTACCCAAGCGTTAAAAGATGCCATCTCAACAAAAGAGATCTCTTTGCTGGAAGCGAGCATAGAACGTTCGGAAAGCATCAAGACCCTTGCTACACAGCGAGAAGAAGCTATTCAGATACTTAAACAAGTTCGATTAGAATACGAAATGCTCAAAAAGTTAGAAGATTGTGTAAATGTGCTACAAGGAACATCTGTGGAAGAGATTCCTAAAGTTTGTACAGACGTCAAACTAGTCATCAAGCAATCGGAGGAGCTTACTGTTCAAAATCGGCGAATACAATCTACCACTCAAGATCTGAGGACATTCGTGCAGAAAAGAGAACACGAACATGATTTATATACAAAACTGAAAGAAGCAATAGCATCTAAAGAATTGTCGCAACTCAAGGGTGCTGCAGTATCTGAGTGTGAAAAACTCAATCTTTTCCCCAAATTGGTTTCACAGGCAATGGGAATGGCGGACAAACAAATACAAGTAATTGCAGCGGCAAAAGTTTTCACACGAACATCAACTAAGGTACAATTAGGATTCTTTTTGGAAGAACACAGTGATGTCCTACCAGAAACATTAGTAGCGAGTATTGAGAAGGAATGGAAAATCGTAACAAGAAAGAATTGGATAGCGATGATTGAGAGTGGAATGAGCTCAAATGAAATCAACGTGGTAAATGAAATACTCCTGACGAAAGCAGAAATGCTTAGGGAGACTAAGATGGATTCAAATCCGAACAACTTGAATGGCGTTCCGACTCCAATAGTTACCAAAGATGAAGTTGAAAAAGTAGCGGCAAAAGCAGAGAAATATTTGAAAGAAATAGAGACTGCACGCGGCAACCTAAGAAAAGCCATAGCAGGAAAGCAAATAGAACCACTTGAAAAGTCGATCCAAAACTACTTTTTGAACGACGAAGTACGAGCAGAAGCATACACGTTATTGCAGAAACTTCGTTACAAGCATGAAGTCATCTCCTCACTCGAACAAGCTCTTCCAAGTCGCGATATATCCGTTCTGAGAAACGCTTTGAAAAAAGCGATAGAGTCTGCTGCACATGATCCTGATTTGTTTATAGGGTCACAGTTGGAATCGTTGAAAGAGAAGGCGATAAAAGCTGTTGAGACTCGCTTAGAGGAAGAGAGTTCTCGTGCAACACTATTGAAAGCAGTACGTGAGAAAGACCGTGTGAAACTCGAAACTGTAATACCTAAATATGAAAAGATACAACCATTGCAATCAGATGTATACGATGCCAAGATGTTCCTACAGAAACAAAAAGTTGCATTGAGTGAATTCGATGGGCTATTGGCTACCGCAAAACTAGGAAGTGAACTAGATCTGCGGCCGTTCGATGTGTTACCTAACTATGATATCGACGACATGAAAAACAAGTGGTACAACAAGATAGAACAGCTGCGGCTAGCGTATGAGAAGCAGCTACAGGAGAAGAAAGAACCTGAACCAAAGTCTCCAGCAAAGGTACCGCTGATAAACCTACAAGCTGCACTTCAAGAAATGTTTGGAAGCGCTGATGGTGAAGGATCGCCAAAGACTGCCTCTCCAGCTACTAAAACTCCTCGTGGGTTGAATTTGACAGAAGTTGATTCGCCAAAGAAAACACCTGAAACTTCATCACAACAACCTACACCTCAAGAAAAAGAAAAACTTGAAAAAGAGAAGAGAATCAAACAGCAACGAGCTCTAAAAGAAAAGAAATCAAAAGAACTTCAAGAGAAAAAGCTCAAAGAAGAGCAAGAACGGGAGCGTCTTGAAAAAGAAAAGCAAGAAGCAGAAGAGAAAGCCAAAAAAGAAAAGGAGGAGAAAGAGAAGGCTGCTCGTGAAGAAAAAGCTCGACTTGAGCAGGAAGCTAAAGAAAAAGCAGAGCGTGAGGAGCAAGAGAAGAAAGTAAAAGAGGAAAAAGAGCAGCGAGAACGCGAAATACAAGAAGAGGTAGAAAAGATAAGAAAAGGAGAACTACATCGTCAAGAACAAGAACGGCTAAAACGAGAGCGTCTAGAGAGATACAAAGCTGAAAAAGAACGCCAAGAGAAAGAAAAACGTGAAAAAGAGGAGCGTGAAGAGAAAGAACGAAAAGAACAAGAAGAGAAAGAGCGACGCGAACGTGTTAAAGCAGAAAAAGAACGTATTGAGAGAGAACGTAAAGAACGAGACGAGAAAATCAAACGTGAAAAAGAAGAGAAAGAACGAAAAGAACGTGAGAAGCGAGAACAAGAGGAACGTGAGAAACAGGAACAAGAGCGCATTGAACGAGAAAAACTAGAAAAACTTGAACGTGATCGCAAAGAACGCGAACGTATTGAACACGAAGAACGAGAAAGAGCTGAGCAAGAAGAAAGAGAACGCAGAGAGCGCAAAGAACGTGAAGAACGCAAACGAAGAGAAGAGGAGCGAAGGCTTAAAGAGGAACAAGAGCGAGAGGAGGAAGAAAGACGGGAGCGTGAAGAAGAAGAGCGACGTAACCGAGAAGAAAAGGAACGCAGAAGGCGAGAAAAAGAAAGAAGAGAACGCGAGCGAAGAGAGCGCGAAGAACGGGAACGCAGAGAAAGAGAAGAACAAGAAGCATATGAACGAGAAGAAGAAGAACGTCGACAACTTGAACGTGAACGAAAACGTAGAGAAACAGAAGAACGAGCAAAAGCAGAGCGTGAACGTATAGAACGTGAGCGTGAACGAATAGAAAGAGAACGCAAACAAGTCGAAGAGGAGAGAATTAGAATGGAACAAGAAAAACTCATGCTGGAAGAAGAACGTCTTAAAGATGAGCAACGTCGCAAACATAGTGAAGAGTTGATGAAACTAGAAAAAGAAAAACTTGAGAAACAACGGCTTTTACTTGAACAAGAGGCAAACCAAGCCGATGTGGAACGCATTCGCAATGAAATTGAGCAACAAGAGCTGAAAATGAAAGAACAACGTGATAAATTCCTGGAAGAGGAAAAGCTAGAATTGGAACGCAAACGCGAACTCGATGAACGTCTGAAAGAGCAACGAGAGCAAGACAGAAAGAGAAAAGAAGAGTTTTTAGCAGAAGAAAAGCGATTGTTTGCCCAACAAGAAGAAGAGCGCCGCTTACAAGCACAACAACGAGAAGAAGAAGAACGCAAGCTTGACGAACTAAGGCGTGCAGCGGCAGCAAAACGTGAAGAAGACCGTCGCATTGAAGAAGAAAACAGGAAACGCAGAGAAGAGGAACGACGGCAAGAAGAAAGACTGGAAGAGGAACGCAGAAAAGAAGCAGAATCCTATAAGTCACGAAGAAGTGATTCTATTACTGTTCGCGATGACAAACTATTAGAAAGAAATGATCCAATCTCTAGAAGTCAGTCCTTCATTAGCCACCAAGAGGAACCTGACGTACCTCGAACATCGTCAAGGCCAGTCTCATTACCAGCATCAAATGCACTCAACTTTGCAAATATTGCAAATGCAAATCTTGACTCAACAGGATATCCAGAAGAATCTCCACGGTACACAAGTCCATCAAGATTTAATCGAACTGATTCTTCGAGAGCTCCTGATTCTCCATCTATATATGCAAGTCCATCTAGATCATCTACCTACTCAAGACGTGAAGATCTTGATTCTAGTAGAGGCTCTGCCTACTCTACGCCAATAAGACAGCGCGAACCAGACTATGAACTAAACACAAGTCTACGAGCAGATAATGACTACTCGCCAAGTGTGTCACCAGTACCATCTCCAATGTCAGTTTACTCTGACTCACCACTTACCCCTGCTTCACCTAGTGTACCTACTAGTCGTAGAAAGTTAGCGGAAAGTAGAATGAAGAAAGAGAAAATACATCCAGTGCTTGAGAAACTAGATCAATCAGTTGCATACTTGATTCATCGCGCTGCTAGGAACAACTACGAAGAGCTAGAGGAATTACCGGAAGCAGAAGACGATCTATCATTACCGAAGTGTCGATACTGTATTCGTACAGGTTTTGATGCTAATGTTGTTGCCGTTTGTAAGCACTTGAACAGTGCTCTACAAGAAGGCATAATACCGCCACGGTTGCTTATTGATTCAGAACGTACACCATATAGTATCATCAAAGCATGCCCAGGAACAAAAAATATTGCAGAAAAATTCGATTCATTTATCGTAACAAAGCAAGTTGAAGCAGATAGTTTCACGAAAAACCTCTTCTTCGTGGCTTACATACTAGTATCGAAGCAATCAAGTTTTATTGTCAAAGAAATGACTACTACGAACTATGTCAACGACGTATACGACGCAGAAACATCCCTACTAAGAAACACGGAAAGAAAAGACGCTTTATTGTACCAACTAAGAAAAGTAGAAAAAGTGTTCGACATGCCATTCATGTTTGAGTTTGAGACAGAACGGTCGTGGGAGTTGATAGAAGATATGGTTGGTGACGCAACACAAGCACATCCATTGACGCAAGTAAGATCGCTGGCGAGACTTATTATCCAACTATCCAAGAAATCTTCGCATAGTAGAAGTAGCTCCATATCGGAAGAATCACACCACAAGAGGAGTGGGTCAATGTCTACAGACGAATTTGGACGACGAAAGAGTTTGATTTCATCACTAAAAGATGATGGTCCTACATCACCTAGTTCTTCTCCACCACGTACACCAAGAACGCCACGAAATGTACAAGACTCGCCACGATCACCACGTAACCACAGAGAACCACCAGAATCGCCAAGAGGTGAAAAATCTATAGAAATACAAGAAATCTTCAAAAAGAAATTCTCCAAGGCGTTGACACTCGTTCTAGAAGATGGTTTCAAGAGCTTCAAACTGTGGGGAAGATACTACATCTGGGATGCTTTCGAGTGGACCTTCAAAACAACAATGAACGATGAGAAAGAAGATTTGAAACGCATGTGGGAAAAGATTGGCAAAAGTGTAGATACGTTAGGAGATAAAGTCAAAGAACCTGCAGAAGCCAAGTTTGTACTGTTGCTATGTGATAGTTTCAACAAAGGCAAATTACGAAAGAGAATCGAAATCATCTTCAAAGATCAACCAACAATGGACGGTTTCTATGCTACTGGTGCAATGGTTCGAGACGATGGAAAACGTGCTGTTCTTCTGAACACTCTGGACTCGCTGGCAAAAACGAAAACTGCTAAAATACCTCTACAACTAGAAGAATATGACTTGATTGTAGAGGTTTGAACATAAAAACGATATTCCAAAAAATCGTGCTTTATGCAGTCCTACACTTTTGCGTATCCATAACTGTGCATATTTTCAAAGATGATCATTTGTGTAACGATTTTAGGCGCCTAAACACAAGTTGACAACATGAACCAAGGTCAAGGGCGGGGTCAGCCTAAAGGTGGACAGCAGAGAGGAGGAACGCCTAAACCACAAGCAAATGTCGTTCGAGGAAACACTGGACAAACTGCAGAGCAACGACAGTATCTGCAAGAAAAACTACAGCAACAACAGCAGAAAATAATGCAGGCAAAACTAGCGCAAGCGCAAGGTCAACAAAAACAACCAATAGTACAACCTCCAACTCAACAACACATTGAACGAGGAAAGAAGCAAGATGCACTTGCAAAAAGCGATCTATCGAACATTGCTCAAAATATAAAATTTGTAGATCATACTTTGTGGTCAGGGAAAGAAGATGCAGGTGTCATACCAACGATAATATTTAATACGTGTAAAAAAGAAATCTTCACACCGAAACAAGGACTAAAAACTTTGGAAAAGAAACTAAAAACAGAATTCAATACAATAATGTAAGTGTATCGTACGGGTGACTAATACGCTAGAAATCAAGAAGAGATCTCGTTGGAAAATCTAGTAAAAGGTCACATTGTGATCATTTGTGGACCTCGAGAAAAGTTTTCCGAAGTAGAATGTACGGCACTACGGCAATATGTACGTATCGGAGGAAGTGTATTAATACTCATTGGAGAGGGAGGAGAGCAACGATTTGCAACAAACATCAACTACTTTTTGGAGCAGTACGGTATTAACATCAATAATGACGCTGTTATTCGAACAATGTTTTATAAATATTTCCATCCCAAGGAAGTATGCGTACAAAAAGGTGTTTTAAATCGAGAGATTAATAGAGCAGCCGGAAAAGAAGTACATAATGCTGTCAATCATCAAGCAAGTGAAGATGAGCATCTAACGTTTGTGTATCCATATGGAGCTACACTATCAGTGGAAAAACCTGCTGTACCTATACTAAGTTCTGGGCATATTTCATATCCATTGAATCGTCCTGTATGCGCGTTCTACCAATCAAAATTGGATAAGGGACGAGTAGCCGTCATAGGATCTGTTCATATTTTCGAAGATAGTTGGTTGAACAAGGAGGAAAATGGAAAATTACAAGAAGTTGTGTTTGATTACTTGCTCCATTCTCCTAATATTGTTTTGAATGAAATTGATGCAGAGTCGCCTGACATTAATGATTATCACTTTTTACCAGACTCCAAATCACTAGCAGATCGATACAAACCATGTTTGCAAGAAAGTGAAGATTTACCACCAGATTTTACCCAACTATTCGTTGATCGTGTTTTCAAATTTGACACAAACTTGATACCAGAAGCGATCAAACTGTACCAACAAACAGGTGTAAAACATGCTCCACTATCGCTCATACCACCCGCATTTGAAACACCATTACCATCACTAAGGCCAGCTGTGTATCCACCCTCACTGCAAGAACCAATACCACCCGCACTAGATTTGTTCGACTTGGATGAGCATTTTGCTTCGGAAGAAGTACGATTGGCTCACTTGACAAATCGATGCGAGAATAATGATTTGGATTATTTTATTAAACGAAGTGGAGAAATATTAGGTGTAACAAATCGACTCGGAGAAGATGTAAAACATAGTGCGAAACACATATTAGAATTTATATTCAAGCAAGTTACTCAATTTAAAAAATCAAACCAAGATTTGGCAAACTATATGAATGCTGCGCAATCTCCAAACAAGTTTTCAAAGTATGGAAGTAACGAAACACTGTCACCTGGCAGTGCTGGTTTTTTAGCGTCTAAGCCTTCCACACCACTGCATAGTCCAAAGCACTACTAGTTGTTATTAAATTAATCGTTCTAGCTATGATCAGTGCTAGCTACGTAAGAATAGACCACTGTAGTACCTTCCTTATTCAAATAGTCCACCTGGTTTTTTTTAAAACAATTTTCATACTTATTAGTAGAAAATTGCGTAGTGCCCAAACATAATTTCCGCAGCAAAAACAGAACAAGCGACAGAAAAATGAAACTAAAGATGTTAGTTCTTGCATTAGCACTTGCATGTGCTGCTCACGCTGCAACCATCACTGTGCACAACTCGTTCGACTGGTTCTATCAATGTGACACTAGCTGCAACAGTTTCCCTATGCAAGAAATGTACTCTGTAGAACCTAACTGGGACTCCAAAGGCAGAAATGTACAAAGTGCAACAAAGTTCTTTTCATTCCATTTCAACTTGAATGGTTTGGATCTAAGCATGATTGAATCAGCCCAACTATTTGTTACAGCAAACGCGACTAGAACTTCGCGCGACAAGCAAGTGATTAGACTAAGACAACTAAATTGCATTGTCACGGATTATAGAAAACCACTAGTATTGATTGCCGATTTAGAAGTCAAGAATGAATCAATGGCAACCTATGGACCAATAGATGTCACTAATAATCTATCTAGCGACTCTAACTCATTCACTATCGGCGTAGAAGCGTACGCAAGCCACGTCTCGCTAAGAGGAGCGTTAAATCATCTAGGTTCTGCAATTACTCTCGAATTCCAAACCAAGAATGGGTACAAGTGGAATCCACCAGCTAGAGTTTGTTACGATCACATTCCAAGTGACTTTATCATCAGTCCTGAGTTGCCATTCAAGTCATTTGAACCAAAAATCTGCTAAATAGTGTAAATTAAGCGCATAGATGCTTTTTCTACTACTGATACAATTTACTGGCTTTAGATGTCTAAATTCTCCACATGTGGTGGAAGAATTAGCTCATCATTAATCTTTTGCGACATGTACGTATCAAGCAACAATCTCAAATCGTTATTCTGCTTTCTGATATGCTCTGTCTCAGCAATAAGATTCTCACGTTCTGCGAGTACGACACCATACCCCTCTAGTCCTCTTTCCAGAGCACCCCAAACACGATACTTGCTTTCTGGAATAACTTGCGTCATACGAATCCAAAACTCTCGCTCCTCTTTTCTTCTACGATCTTTGGCACGCTCTTCAGCGTTTAGAATTTTTGCCTTCTTTTGCTTTGTGGAGCGATTTTGGTTCATGAGAGTCTTTTGTTGTGCTTCTACAAACCTTCGTAGCGCTTTAACTACATCATCCATGGCCAATTGTACATTCCCAAGTTCAGAGCTCTGCTCTCCATCTTCTTTTTGTGGATTCCTATTCTCCTCTAGGATTTGTACAAAGTACGACATGAGTTTTTGAATATCTTCAGGATTCTCAATTCCCAATGTTCTTAGAATCGAATCGACTTTCAATAGTTTTGCTTCATCGCTTTCCAATTTGTTCAAAACTTTTTTCACTTTATCTTCGACCAAAAAGCCAGCACTATTACACAACGTGTTCATGATAATCTTTGTTGTCTCACTTGTTGGAGAAATAAACACTTGTGCGTTTGCTTGTGCAGTTGATCTTGATTCTGATGTCGCGACGCTTTGTCCATCGATAGAACCTCTACGGTGAGAAGTAGGATTTCCGTTCACTGTTAATAAATTGTTTCCAGAACTTTCCTTGTTCAATGCACCTTCGTTGCTTCCATTCGCTTGGATTGGTTTCTTGTTGTCCAATGGACTATTGAAAAAATCTTCTTCTGGCGGAATCCATGATAATCCTAGTTGTTGTTCAGTAATGATTTCGTCAGCTTTTAGCAACTCGTTCGCCAACTCTTCTGCAATTTCTTGATTCATTTTCCAAATATCGCGATACTTCATCGTGTCAGCATCTTCAAAGTACTTGAACTTGAGTTGTAAATCTTTGTACTGTTTGGCCAACTTTTCAAACTTTTCTGTGATTTCATTGTTAGACGATTTGAACTTTTTGTCATCACGTGCGTATTTTGCTTTGATGCTACTCAATTGGTCTTGCAATTTTGATAAGCGATCTTTGTTCGTTCTCTTTGCAGTTTCGTTCTCTTTTACACGAGATTCCAAAATGTTGTAAAAGTATTTTAACTTTTCAGAATTCAGCATGTACTCACTACGCATATGATCTTGTTGTTGTTGCAATTCGTGAATGTTGTCGTGTAACTCTTTCTTTGCAACTTCGTATCGATACAGTTCATCGTCACTTGTTTGTTTCAACTCTTTTTCATTCTCTTCTACTTTCTTGATGCGATCGGAAATGTACTTTGATTCTGCTAGTGAACGTTCGTCCTTGACATTATCGATTGTTTTTCTGATGTGATCGAGTAACTCTTCACGTTCTTGTTTGAAAGTCATTTCCATATTATTCAGCTCTCGTTCATAATTGGAAGTCAAGTCCTTGCTCAATTGACGCATTCTGGACAATAAAATATCAACATCTTTCGATTGATTCCGTAGTGCGGTGACGTATTCTTCATCCTTGTTTCGAATCTCATCCTGCAGTTCTTTAATTATGGCATTCTTACTACGAATAATCTTTTGACATGCTTTCTGTTGAGCGTCCAAATCTTCTTGTAGTGGTAGTGGAATCTTTTTTTCTTTAATTTCAGACCA
>JAESGV010000699.1_pt1 | contig 14520 bp, 15 predicted proteins | sample 9269781 | NCBI WGS metagenome assembly JAESGV01 (sample SAMN15741586, study PRJNA653496) | algae metagenome | isolation source: Tildeniella torsiva UHER 1998/13D and co-occurring heterotrophs from... | place: Slovakia: Slovak Paradise National Park, Hrabusice, Kosice Region | collected 2000-01-01 | reverse complement strand
ATAACAATGAATTGTCAGCTCTAGAAAAGACAAAGGCTCTTCAAAAGGTGTACAATCGCATCAAGGGTAACATGAACAAGAAAAAGACACAATATGTTGTAGGTACCAAACAAGGTGCCATGAAGGCCCACGAAACATCACGTGGTCCATCTGCTCGTGTTAAGATGGTAGATTCAAGGACGCGTAAGGATAAGAGAGGAGAGAACAAAGCCAAAGAAAGAAAGGGTGAGAAAGTTGGTGGTAAGAGAAAGAGAAAATAAATGTTTATACTATTTCTCGTAAATATATTCGTAGTATTTTAGCAATATCGTGGATTGAGTCCCAATCAAGTGAGGATGCATCGTCTTGAAGTGTATGCCATACTGATGGGAATGGATACGATATCAAGTGAACTATTGGTACATTATATGGCATGAAAGGTAAATGATCATCTTGTACCATGCTGGCTGGTTCATTGTTGAAGAATATTTCTTTTGATTTGCTTGAATAGTTAGTATCATCTGAAATAGCTTACAGATCGTTATGATTCCGTAGTGATGCCTCAATGGAGCGTAACAAATCGTATTGCTCGTTTGTACCAGTAGTTTTGTGAATGTCAAAGTTTGGGAATCTACAATCCTTGGTACCTATTAAATCCAAAAGTATGAAGAGCTTGATGTCGCTAAGCTTTCCGTTCTCCGACCACTTGTTTGCTAAATGCTTCGAGCCGTAGAGTGAATCCGAGTCACTCCATTGTTCGATTGCTTCTTCACCATCGAAAAATATCAATTGCAGTGCATACTTGCTATTTTTTGCGTATGAAACGTAATCCTTAGCTAGATTGAGAATAATGCTGATTGGTACGACACTATCTGTTGCTCCTAGAAACTCTCCTCCAGGAATTATTTTACTATCGTAATGCGCAGCTAAGACAATCTTGCCAGCGTGGTCATTGCTGTGCTTGTACGTTGCGATTATATTTTGGAATTCCAGTTCTCCTATTGGTGTGTTTTGATGTGATTTTTGTATTTTTACTTCCCAATCATCGTTTAAACTATCGATAACATAGTCACGTGTTAATCTATTTCCTGCTGAGCCCGGTATTCGAGTACCGAAAGATAAAATGTCATCGGCCGTGGATTCTATCGTCTGCGTAGATGTTGTCGCTAAAACAGATAAGAGACAGACCACCGTGATGATAGCTAACCTCATATTGTAAGAGGAATATTTCGTTAAAATATTTAATACAGGTCGTCTGACACGTCCTAGTCTATGTTTATTGGTTCCAAGATAATACAGTGTAACAAAACCACTTGCGATTTGAATGTCCTTGAGGTGACTATTTGTCTTTGTTACAGCGATTGACTTTTGCGTAAAATGAGTAATCCTAGGGTGCCACTTAACAGACCTGTGATAGCACCAGAAAGAAAGTTAACCTGACTACCAGTCATCAAATTTACACCACTAACCCATGTAGCATCATCTACACTCTCTGGTACAACTTGGTCATGCTTTTTGGAAAAACCACTATACTCGAGTAATGCACCTAGAATAGAGTCCAACTACTTGTATTAGTAATCGTAACAAAACAACGTACTGTTGTACCAAATAATCCACTAAATAGTGTGATCAGTAAGATGGGCCACTGTGATAATAGCATCTCTACACTACATATCTTTACACCAAGCACATGTTGGTATATCATCTCTACTGCAATTGCAAGCAATACAATGATTCCGAATCTATAGTTTTTAGATCTAATGTACAACATACGTTAATCCAGCATAAGTTGCTGCTTTGTATCCTAACCATGTAACTCCTCCATTTGTCCCATGTGGAACAACTTTGAGTGGATTCAAAATGTAACGTGGCTTCGTCTTGCTTAGAATTCCCACTTCAGATGACCATGTATCAGCACAGTTTGCACAATAAACGCTAACGAAAGTGCATAGTAAAAAGCATTTGAGTGGATCCGAAGCTTCCAATAGAAAATATTGTTGCTTAAATGGAACGAGTAGTATGTATACGAATAATAAAACACTTGGAAATCCACCATTCGCAACGACTTGTTCCCAATTTCTACTTCCACCTGTTTTGTAGCCGTATTCTCTTTGTATTTTTACATCCGCCTTGTATTTGGTGAGTTTAGATGACGACAAAAAGAAGTACAATAGAACTGTGGTACATGCGATCCCACAGTAAAAAGAGATTCCTCCCACAACGATTGCTGCAACGAGTCCTGATAAATCAAGAGATTGTTTCTTATAGCTGCCATAAAATAAATACGTGGATATCAAAACAGACGAAGTAGCAAGTAAGACATTTTGCATGCTTTCCATTGTTTTTGTCAACTTGGAAAATCAAACAACAGTTTTAACACAGACCTGCGAGCATGTTGAGCTTACTGCACAGAAGTGGTTATTACAGACCATTAAAGAGTGTAATAAAAAGCCTTCCAGTCGTAAAGCATACAGATGCTACACTTAGAATGACCTCATCTGCAGTAGAATTAGACGAGCACGAACCTATATTCACATATTCGCAGTATAAATCGCTGAAAGCGCCTAAAAAGGTTTCACAAAAAGGTGTACCAGCACGACCAAAACTCGACGAAGCAGAGATTGAAGAGATTCGTCGCGATATAAACAAGTACGAGACAAAATCTAGTTTAACAGTTTAGATTTTTACCTATTGAGCAACAACATTTCATCGGTAACTTGTACGCTACCATTAAGGCGCAAGGTGGAATTGCACACGGAATTTCAACGATTCAAGTTGGTGTACCGCAACGTGCGTTCATTTCAACAGATAGAATTTACACGCAACGACATGTGGTAGATGTTGGAAAGGGGAAAAAGGTTTCCGGAGACCTGGTGGTTGCTGTTGACCTAGAATTTTGTATTAATCCAAAAGTAATCGACAAGAGTTCAAAACTAGATCGTGATGTTGAAGGCTGCTTAAGCAATGTTGGCTACTATGGTATTGTTGCTCGACCAGTCGAAATAGAAGTAGAATATACCAACATGCTAGGAGAGCGAGTACGACGCACCATGACAGGTGATAATGCACGAGGTTTCTTACACGAAATGGATCATTTGGATGGTATTCTCTACACAGATCACATCAAAGACAAAACTGAATACTTTACAGAAGATCAAATGCTTGATTACACAACAAATTTTGGTAGATTACTACCCAAGTGGAAGTAATCTTATGCGAACATGTACTCGTTCAAAAATGCTAGAAGAATCTGTTGAAGATCGGTGATTGTGTCAAAATCTAACGCATCATAGTCATCAGTGTATTTGTGCCAACACCATGGGAATGGCGCTATAAATTATTAACAAAATAAAATGTAACATACATGAAATCAAGTGAAGAATTGGTACTTTTCTGTTTAAGAATGGAACGTGATCATCTTCGATGTAAGAGTCTGATGCTACGTTTGTGAAAATAGGATTTTCGCTTCGTCTATTGTGTTAGTTGGTATATTCATCAACATACAGTTGGTTCGCCTTTCGTAGTGTCTGTTCGTGTTGGTATAGCATTGTGTACTGTCGTTGAGTATCGGAACTAAAATGAATTCTATAATTTGGGAATTGTGTTGTTTCTGTTCCGATAAGATCCAATAACATGAGCATTTGAATGTTAGTAATCTTATTTTGAGTTTCCCACAAATTTGCCAAATGCTTGGCACCGTCTTATTGTTAATACTGTTATAGATACTTACACAAAGAATCTGTTGATGACCAGTAAGACACTGCTTCCTCTCCATCGAAAAACACGAGTTGTAGATCATAGTGTGGTGCAGTAGTACTATTTGCTACCATATTTTCGTACGCTTCAGCCAAGTGTAACATCATGGCACATGGTACTGCAGAATCTGTTGCGCCAACGAATATTTTTCCAGAGGCGTCTGGCGCAAAGTACTTACTGTCGTAATGAGCGGAGATTATCAACCTTTTGCGTGTTGGTTCTTGTTGTCGTTTACTCGATGGTGATTGATATGTTGCGATAATATTACTAAAGTTTAAACTACCGAGAGTAGGTGTTTCCGCTTGGAACGAGTCATACTCTACTCGCCAATTTTCGCCTAGTGTTTCAGCGATAAAGTCTTTTGTTATTTTACTGCCTACTGAACCTGGAACACGTGCTCCAAAGCCAAGAATATCTTGTGTGTAATCGTCGATCAGTTGTAGTGGTACATTAGTTGTGTTGCGGTGAACAACAGGCTTCTTTACCACTGGCGTAGGTTTGCTGACAAATCCGAACAGTACCACGGCAAATATAAATAATGTAACAACTACTGCAGCGACAACGATAATTAAAAACAATCGTGTTTTGAACCACGGAGTTTTTCGTGTTGGTGGGGTTTGTATGTCTGTTGACGTTTCGTCTTCTTGTGTATCTTCGGTCTGTGTTTCTTCTATTACTTCTGTGACAAGTTCTTCATCATAATGTTCATGAGGGGATGATGTTTGCTTTGCTGGCATTTAGTTTGGCAAAGGTTGACAGAAAACGAAAACGATCACAAAAGAGTCGCAGTCAACACTAGGGCACTAAATGTACTATACACTATGGTTTTAGACATAGTACAACGCTATCACTGCATAACAACAAGCCCTAATTTTTAATGCATAACTATAAACTCGCCTAAGTGGCAAATAAAAATCGATAGTTTTACTTGAGTTGTGGCTTTTTCAAGAGGAGGCAAAACAACTTTCCAATGCATTGATGTACATCCTGCTTGGAAGTGCGCTGGGGAACAAACATGATCCTGCAATATAAAAAGAACGGCTTGTTCAAAGTTTTTATGGCTGTACATTTATTGAATACAAGGAATTGTTAATTACAAGATGTCTCTTCTTAAGATACCTACTTAGCGTTGGACTGGATAGGCGTCTTGTACTTGAAGCATCTTCTAATTGACATTTGGTTGCATTCATTGGAATAGGAGGGCAAATGGATTTGGAGCTACCACGTTGGACTTCTTTCTCTTCACCTGGAATACGCAAATCCAATTATGAGTATTAGAACACTCAATGTAGAATACATATCTAGACTTTCCCTTGGAGATGGCAGTCTTTTGTGTGAGGTAGGTATGCAAGATACCATGCTTCACAGAAAAGCTGTACTGGAGCTTGCGATCAAGAATGTAATCCTTTACCACATGGATCATATGAGCTGAGGGCATCTTGGGTGTTGGTAGTGGCAAGACTATTGGCATAGCATAAGTATTTGCAATTCTGAAGTACAAATGAGGATCAGTTGTGTACCAGTAGGTGTTACCTCCAACGTGTCTGATGTAGCGTACCAAAAACACTTTGTTTGAGTATTCGATCTTCACGTCAAAATTATTTCCGTTGATGACAATCTGAGCAGTCGCAAAGTACGATCTTCCCACGAAACATGATCCTGACGCATGTTCATTTTGATTCCATTCACTGTTTGCGCGAGTCCAGACATTTACTGGTGGTGGAGCCAGGTGATGGTGCATAGTCGAGGAGATGCAGTCTAGCGTGGCCGTGTGCAAGGCGTTGTGGATAGCAAAATCATTGATAATTGGTCTTGCGACATAGTATGTTGATTGATCTGCAGCTTGTACCGAATGTAGATTCATTTCCATAGCTTGCAAAGATGTGATTTCTGTATGGACACTAGCCAATGGTGCCGCAGGACCGAACAATGTTGCTAACATGTTGATTATTTAAATATTTGAAGATCGCTCAGTACCTTTTTATTGCAAATATTTTAAGCTTGTCAACGTCATCAGTTTCTACATACAAGGCGAGTTCGTTATCTTTACAAAATGGTTGATCTTTTTCTACGAGCTCGAATCGTTTTATTACAAATGATCAAGAAATTAAGCAATCTTCTGTGCAATTCCAAGATGATTCAGGAGGTATTTTAGCGTTCTGTGCAATTCTGACAGTGAAATATCCCACATCTTTTATATGGGTGTACGGTTGCAAGGGAAGGTCAATGCTGTGTAATACTAATCCCTTTGAGATTCCATCAATAAAGAGGTAAAGTCTACCTCCACAAACAAACGTGTCATCTTGCATGAATTTAGGTTCATTTTGCTTTTCTGCTGAATCATGTGCTTGGCGCATATCAAATAAAAAACCAACCCTTTTAGGAAACACATCTTTGATAATCAACGTTTTAAAATTTGTTTTGATATAGCCAAAATTTGAAACTGTGATTCTTTTACTGCTTGAGGCTTCGGGAGTGCTAAAGAAATTAGGGTCTACAACCCCACATTTGACCGTTGCTGATCCCTTTACATTAAATTCAAAATAGTAAATACATTGATTTCTAAGGATTAAATTCACTGGAATGTAACCTTCTTTCTCTGATCCTCGTAATGAAGTGTTATTTTCAGATAGGTTTTCATTGTACTTTTGTGAAAGTGCAAACTGCAATGGCACAAGAGATCGCGCCATCATTTTTCTTTTTAGAAGTTCATATAGATCCAGCGATGGTATTTTGACGTTTACGTCGCTGAACATGATGCCGTTCATAGCAATACGATTTCTCAACTGAAAACGTTAAGTAGCTTTTTCTTACAAAATACGCATTAAGTAACACAATCAGCCTTAAGTAATTAGTAACTTAAAGTAAGAAGCTATTAGAGGTCCCGACAAATGTCGTCTAGTAAAACTTGCAGAAAAAGCGTAACAACTGGTTGACCAGTTATAAAGTCATGACCTTCCCAGAGATAGAACTCTACGAGAACGCTAAACGATTCTTGTTGATACCTCGTGTAATCGATAAAAAGGTGGATGACGTGACGCCACTAAATCTGACTTTGATAACGTGGTGCTAGCAGACAGACAAACATGCGCTTTTTCAAAAATCATAGTACCGAAAGACCAAAGAAAAGCACTATTCGCTAGTATGAAAACTATGACTCGTATTTTCGGAATAGTTGGTGTTATTAAGTTGTTGAGCGGCTCGTTTTTGATTGTTATTTTAGAACGAGAGTTTATGTACAACATACGAGGGCATGAAGTATTCAAACTCAAAAAGATACAGTTCATCCCTTTTACACCATCAACTTTCCGTAATCAAGATGAGGGAGTAAAAGAGCGTGAAATAGCGTACATTGAAATGATGAACAAAGTACTGGTAGAAGAAGATTCGTTCTATTTTAGTTACACTTGCAATCTAACGGTCAATTTTCAAGATCAACTCATCAACAAGTCAAACAGTAGCAATAGACACTTTTTCTGGAATAGGTACGCATAACAGATTCCACTAACAACATAGACACTTGTCAGCACGTTTAATAACTTCAAACTTACCCAAGTTTGTTTTACCAATGATTCGTGGCTATATTGAAGTTGCGGACTGTACTATCCATGACAAAACGTTCAAATTCGGAATCATCTCTCGTACTAGTTGTAGAAGAGCAGGAACTAGATACAATTGTCGCGGAGCAGATCTAAAAGGCAACGTAGCCAATTTTGTAGAAACGGAGCACTTTATCATATATGATGGTGTTTTCTCCTCGTTTGCTCAGGTATGCGAGTAACAATCATATTTACTAATATACTAGGTTCGTGGTTCTATTCCACTTGTATGGACACAATACGCCAACTTGAAATACACTCCAGAAATCAAATTCTTAACAGACAAACAAAAGCAAAAACAAGCCTTTGAAATGCATTTTGCAGACTTGGCTAATTCCTATCCTGGTCCATTCACTTGTTTAAATCTTTGCAAAAAGAAGGGACAAGAAAAGAGACTGAGCGACGTCTATGAAACGTTTTGGAAAAACACACGATTCACTCAAGATGTCAAGTACATACATTTTGACTTTCATCACGAATGCAAAAATTTGAACTTTGTCAAACTCGTAGAACTGATGCAAGATTTAGGAACTGATTTCCGTGCATTTAAATATTTTGTAGAACGTTATGACGTATCACAAGATCCAGACACTTGGAACGTTTCAACACCTATGATTACAAGAAGTATCAGTAGTACGACATTGAGTGCTCAAACAGGAAGAGTTGCTCCAACATCAGATACTTTGTCAGTTGGAGAACCACAACATTTACCCAAGTCCAAATCGTTAATCGATTTCCAAAATACAATCAAGGATCCTCAACTTGAAGATATTCCTTACAACCCAAGAAATACAGAAGAAATTGACGATGCAATGAAAATGTTCGAAACGGAAGAAAAGAAGAGCATGCAGCAAATCGCAAAAGAATTCAATATTACCGATATTGACGATCGTATTCGAATGAAGAATATTGATACAGATGAATCACTCAAGTTACCCAACCAAGGAGATCGTGCTGTTTCTCCTGCATCACCACGTCCAGATGAGAATGAACCATTGTATGAAGCAAATGGGTTCGAACGTATCTGTCTACAACAACAAAGAGGAGCTTTCAGAGTCAACTGCATTGATTGTTGTGATAGAACAAACGTTGTAGAAACGTACCTGTCAAGACAAGTTTTATTAGACCAATTGTTCAGCATTGGCATTCTTCCCAAGCGTGGAGAATCATTCTTAGCCTACCCTCGTTTCGAGAGTATTTTCAATCATTTTTGGGCAAGTAATGGAGATAAAGTAAGTGTACTTTATGCTGGTACACAGGCACTCATGGGAGACTATACCCGTACAGGACAACGTAGCGTTCAAGGTTTACTCAACGACGGTATGAACTCTGCAAAACGATACCTCAAGAACAATTTTACTGATCAACAACGTCAAAGAGCCATCTACTTGGTATTAGGATTGTTAGATTTACAGAGCGAGGCAGAAATTCAAGCATTCCAAGGCAAGGACATTGTATCAGAATTGTTCTTGTTGTAGATGAAATTTTTAATAAATTACAGGATCGTACAAGAACCGTCATTTGTAGCAGCTTCTTCCATCAACGTGTAATGATTGAATGCCAATTGCTTAATTGGTGCTTTCTTTCTCTTGTGTTGGAAACGTGCCAAGCAGAACTCATTGGTACCGTTTCCAAAGTAGGTGAAGTATCTCCCGTCGAAACTCAACGACTTGATACCCAAATGTTTAGTTGGTACTGTTCCTCTGAATACGTTGATCTTGCGAATACAATTTGTTACAATTGTATCAGCATTCTCTGCTCTGGTATCGAAAATACGAATTGTTCCGTTGTCCATGCAACAGGTCGCTACAAGAGCTCCACATGCAATCAACTTGACACTAGTTACTGGAGATGGATGTGGAATTGTTGACAAACACTTTCCTGAATGCAAACTCCAAATCTTGCAGGTGCGATCGACTGATCCAGTTGCGATTATACTTGTCACGTCTCTCATTTCGTCGTTCAATGACAAACTCATAACGGTACTACCGTGCATGAAAGCAAATAACTGGTGCCAATGTCCAACGCTGTTACTTGAAACGTCGAACACCAATACTCTATTGCCAATACCACATGCAACTAGAGGCTCCGTTAACTCCCATAGAGATGTATCAGTAGCTTGAATGATTGGTGCGCTCTGTCTATCTTTGTTTTCTGATGGTTCGACAGGAATGCTTGTAATGTTGTTCAATAAACCTGTAAGTGATTTTGTCTCCCAAGTTCTTATCAACTTTCGTTGTGTCAAGTCCCAAATGTGGATGTGGTATGCCATTGGTGCTTTCATTTGCTTCACAATTACCATACAAGTCATGTTTCGTATTAACTTGATAGCAATGATAAAATCTCTAGTGTATCTAGCTTCCAAAAACAGTTGGTCTTTGAACATTGGTGAAGCTCCTACAACGACTAATGTATCTGTTACGTGGGAGGAGATACTACTAGTGTATGAGAACGCTGCTAGTCCGAAAGCATAGTCTACTGGCGATGCATGGGTAGAGTCGAAAGGGAAATGAGTAACATGTTGTTGTTGAGTGAGCTGAATTGTATCCATTTGATCAATACCATCTTTTCTCTCTCCTACGTTCACTTCAATGCCAAGAAGTCTTTCTGGGTCGATTTCTGTTAATTGTCTTTGATTCTTCTCCTTTCTGTGTTGATGTTTATATGTAGATACGATATCTGTTGTTCCGCAAATCTTTACGCCATCGATCTCGCACCAACCGTTGTATGGTCTTGTATCAAAGTCTATTCTTATCAAATTTGTTTTGAATAGTTTGCTTCTCAATGGAGGTGCAAAGATGCGTGCTCTACAATTAGTCGTAATTTTGGTGGGACTTCCGCTCCAAACACTCTCCCAATGGTTGGTTTCTTTGTTCATAAGTGATATCATCGTAACGCAACCTGGATTGAATGTCTCAAATATCTCTACTCGTTGGACGTATACCTCTCTCTTGAATAACAGCTCTACAAACTCGACACTGCCTGTTCTACTTGCTGGTGACCATGTGTTAGCAGGGTACGATCCATAACTTGGGTATGTGCATGGTACTCCTAAAATGTTGTTTTGCCAGTTCTGTTGAGGTTGATCTTTGTTCGAAGCAAAATATCCGGAGCCGTTGCTGGCATTCTCAAGTATGTGAAACGAGCTGCTGATGTTGTACACTGCTGATGACCACTGTTCACAGAACGATGCGTCAATGCTCTTGTTGTTAAGCAGCTCTAGGTTGTACATTGAATGAATAGATTTTGACGAGAGCAAACTGTACACCATTAGATCGTACGAGTATCTTCTTCTGAAAGGCTGCTCAGCGTGTTTGAAATTTTTTCGACAGTTCAAAGTGATTTGCCCATCTAGTAGTTTGCAATCGATCAAATGGAATCCACAATTCTTCCAAACGCCTTCGTCCGCAAAACTTCTCAAAGCCTCAAAATCTAAAATATCATCAATCGACTGGACTCCAGTGGATAGAATCTCCGCTTTAGCTATCTCTTCCTTGGATGTAGACTTTTTAACGCTAAAACTTTGGGCACCGTCTAGAACGGCTAATTTAGTTGTTGATGAGGTTCCATGTGAGTTGACATCAAATGAATGCGACTTGCGTAGTAGTCTTGGACCTTCAGGAAGAGACGTTGCTACTGATAGTTCAATAGGCTCTTCAACTTCAACGACTGGAATATCTGTTAGGAAATCGTCGTCTGTATCCTCATCGTTTTCTGTGATTAGTGGAATAGCTCCTCCTAGTGATCTCTTATCTGCTTCTGCGACATCTAGATCGAATGTATTTCCTCTTGTGTGTGTTGATAATTTGACTGGCTTTGGCTGTTTCTTAGATGTCCACGATTGATTTAGTTTCGCGTCTTTTAGTGTATCGGCGGTCATCGAAAGGATTTTAATGTCTGCTTGGTTGTAGTGTTTCATAACGTGTACGTCGCCGTTGCGATATAAATCGGTCATCATCTCGCGCGCCTTGTAAATATTGCGCCATTGTGCTTTTGGTCTGAAATAAAATGCTCTGTATTCGGTGCCTTTGACTGTTTTTGGTCGCTTTCTTTCAAGATCGAGTGGATGAAAATAGGTTGCGTGAGGTCCCCACTTGGCGACAACTAGCTCTAGCCATTTTCTCTCGTCTGTTGCTACAGTGTAAAATAATTGGCACGTTTTTAACGCCGTTTCCAATTCTAACGCGTTCAAATATGAAAATACATGGAAGAGAAGTTGTGGATTCTTAGCCCAGTGTGATAACTTTGCATCGTTGTTAAACTTTCGCTCTTGCACAGAACCTCGCAGTATCTTTGTGGTTTGTGTGGTGTGTACGCTTGTTGACATGTGTTGTACTTGTTGTTCTAATAATTTTTGTGTTATCTAAAAATAACTTAAAAAGTAGCTAAGTGATCTTTTAGCCAAGGCAGGAGCAACAATAACTAGTTCTATTCACAGGATTGTACAAGTGCATTTTATCTACATATTTACAGAGTACTAGCATCTAGAAGAACAAAAAGTCGCCATTAGCAAAGCTATCGCCTGTCGCTAGTTGGGGACCTGTGTAAGCGTCCAAGTCAAACAGAGTTCCTTGTGAGTTTGTTTCCACTGCTTGGTTCATGAAGTCGGAGTAGGTATCGTCTTCTACTACTAGTTGTTCCATTGTCTTGAATGGCTCAGCCTTCAACGTGTCTTGTTGGTAAGCGGCAGCTAGAGGAGCAAAAGTTGGCTCTACCAACGTTGCTGGCATCACATATTGAGCGTTGTTGAAAAATGCTGGCATAACTAGCTTGCTCTTTTTTGTTGCTGGACCCATTGGCAGGATACTGTTCAACAACAAGAGTTGCGACTCAATAATTTGCTTTTGTGTCTCAAACGGCAGGTTCGCCAATGAAGAAATATCAAAGTGAGAGATAGAGTTCGAGAATGACGCTGGAATGGGAATGTGATTGATCTCCATGCTTTGGTTTGGTGTATTGACTGGCGACATTGAGCTCTCGGAAGTGGTGTCTTCGATTGCTTCACGAGGCCTCTTCTTTGACTTGATACCTGGCTTAGCTATTGGTTTCTTGGCCTTAATCAAGAATGGAGGTGAGACCATAGTGCACATACGAACAAATGATGTGTTTGACTCTTGGATTTCTGATTCCTTGATGTCGGAGCCGTTCTCGCTTTGTACGAGATCAAAATTGAGCACTAGTCTAAATCTCTTTCCGTCGTATTTGTAGGAACATACATTGAATTGGAAGGGACCTAGTTTGACCTCGCGGTTTGCTGTTGACGTTGGCTTGGCACGGAAAATACTCTCAGTACGTGAGATTGATGGTAGACCATCATCAGTGTTTACATCAATTGGAGTACCATCCTCAAACGTTATAGACATTGTTGCTTGTACGAATGGTGACTTTTCGAATGAAGGTCCATGAGTAAAATGCAGTAGAGCGTTGTACTTGTATGGTGCTTTGTACCAAATAGTATCAAATTTGTCAGTGAAGTATTCCTTTCGTTTCTTGCAAAACTTGAATTTTGGGGGACTTAGTGTCCAATTATTTTGAGCTGCTGCTCCGTCTTGTGAGAACCACTCAGTAGTCCAATCATGTGGTGAGACACTGTCGTGCATCTCATCCTCTGAGTGTACAGAAGCTGGTGAGTTTGGACATGAGTCGCAATCGCTGCTTGACTCAGTATGTATCACCTTAGTGTTTGTTGTTGATCGTTTTTGTCTCATATTATCGTACTAGTAATCCAACACGGTTAGTTGTATGATTGTTTCTACAGGATCTTTGTTGCTGTTGCACGATGTTTCGGCATTCAAAATGAACTCCTACAAGTGATCTTCGGCGAAGTGAACGCCGGTCACGGTTCGCCGAAGTTTTCGGAGTTGCCATAACAATAGCAGGATTACAAAGATAACGCTGAGATATTTGCTTTTATGGATGTGTAACTCCGGAATATCTTTGGAATTCTTGTATTTTATCGTTTAAAACATGAACAAAGCTAGCACATTGAGAAGATGCGTTATTGGACAGTATAACCAAGAAATTGGATTTTTTTGATCAAAAACCAGAACGAGCACAAACTAAGGACCAAGTATGTAAGAAAATCGAGAAGTGATGGTGGAGAAATTAGTTTTGGTTTAAACAAGCTTGTGGAAAGCATGATCTTAGAACCAATGACAATAACTAGTTGTTACAGTTTGCTTACTGGTGAGAATAGCTTCTCCAGATCAGTGATGCTTTGCTCTTCACTTGTGACCTTGATGGTGTGAATGCCAAGAGCTGAAGCAGCTTTTAAGTTCTAAAATGTAAATAGATTGAAAAAAAACGCACAGGGCCTAAATCGTCAAGAAAGATACACTCTTCTGGCAAGATGTTTGCTCCAATGACCTTCAATGCATGCTTGTATATCAACGGATTTGGTTTTCGCATTCTAACGAGTCTCGATTCTACAATGAAGTCAAAATGGGGCCGTAACTGAGACATTAATGCTTCCAAGTCGTTTTCTTTAGCATCGGAGTACCAGTTGTTTGTGATTATGCACGTGATAATTCCTCTTCTTCGCAATCTAGACGCGCACTCCACTAGCTTGGTGTTTAGCTTGGATCCGCTAAATCTACAGTATTAATATTAATGTGTACACTGCCTACCTTTCCATAACATCGATCATCTCCCTTGTACTAAATTTATCTTTGCTATCTGTTGGTAATAAAGCCCTTTCTATCTCCATGTGTATGAAAGAGTCCATTTGCGAACAAAAATCTGCAAACGAAACAATGTCTGACTCCCAATCTCCCCACAAACGTTGTATCTCTTTCACGTGCGCTATAGTTTTGTTGATAAATCCGTCAGGTAGTCCACACTTTTTGTCATACTCGTGCAGTGCCCTAACAGGAGAGGCAACTAGTACTCCACCCACGTCAAACAACACAGCACGATAGTTTGCTTGCATTGTAAGTCTTACCGAGCACTAGAATATTCGTTCCTCATGTTCATAGGGCTTGCAATTACAGTGTACCGTTCCAAGTCTTGACTAGGACAAAATAAAACAAAGTTAACGGCTATATTTATTGTAATCAAACTACGCAGCCAACCAATCGATTCTTTTGACTTTCGTCATCTATCTAACCTCATTTTTATTTGGAGTTCTTTGAAGTACGCCCACCGATAGACAATGGCAACCTCAAAAAACGCACAGTACGACTATTTA
>JAESGV010000698.1_pt1 | contig 14524 bp, 4 predicted proteins | sample 9269781 | NCBI WGS metagenome assembly JAESGV01 (sample SAMN15741586, study PRJNA653496) | algae metagenome | isolation source: Tildeniella torsiva UHER 1998/13D and co-occurring heterotrophs from... | place: Slovakia: Slovak Paradise National Park, Hrabusice, Kosice Region | collected 2000-01-01 | reverse complement strand
ACCCAAACTGAGAACCACCAGTTGATGGTCTACCCAACGTCAACTTCTTGCTTTCTTCACCTGACATGCTTGTTCTTGTTTTTATGAACTCAACCAAGGCGCTATTGTAAATAAATTGATGGCTTTAGATTTAAATCAAATTTATACTACACTGCACGGACTTTGCTTTTTTACTTCTATTATGACAATTTCTCTTCCATTTTCTAAATCGTCTATCCAATTTGTGGTAATTCTTTCGTGCCAAAACGTGTTTTTGATGATATGTTTCGATACTTACACATTCGAATGTACGCGAAGCAATGGTTCGTCTTTAACATATTTCCATTCCCAAGGAGTCTTCCCAATAATTTCTGGTAATAGATGCAAAAAGTCGATTCGTATTTTCCAGTTTGAGTAAGCTTTGCGCTGAAATTTGCAAGAATTCGATGTAACTTCTGTTGGTAGTGGCTTAATGAGTTTGCTTTGCCAAGGTTTTTGTAAGGCTCAAACTAAAATGGTTCACTGCTTTCACACTTGTCATCGCGAAAAACAAGAGACACAACGCGATTGGCATCAGTAGTTTTATTTTCGATCGTTTTTATATGCTACAAGCTGTTTGCAACATTAGAATTATTCACGGCCGAAGAACAAAAGCAACTCGTAATTTATGGGCAACACCGACAGTTTCCAAACTGTACCAGATGTAGAAGACAGTGTAACTACCTTTAGAGGCTTAGAATCAGATGTTGTGATACCAAAGCTCAATCTAACAAATACTGAATTACGCGACGAGGATATATTCGATTCCGCTCTCGCTGCGCCTAGATCTAACGAACGTGAGAGCCATTCTCCTAAGGATGAGATGTCACCGAAAAAGTTTACGCCCATTAAAGCAAGACCGATCTCGCCATCTTCTATCTTTAATATGCGAAATAGAAGCCACTCCACAGGAGCAAGATTAGAACCGGCTATCGGATCTCCTCCGAACATTGGATTAGTCTCTATTGGGGAACAAATAGCAGAGAAGAGATCTAGAAGCGAATCGTTGCGAAGAGGATTAGCGAGAATGTCAATTTTCAAGAAGAAATCGCCACTGAAAGAAAATGACATGAGCGCTACCGATGACGATTCCTCAGATCTATCATCTACCTATGTAAACCCGTTGGAGGAATTACTAGAGTCAGTTACTATCGAAGAGTTAAGAAACGAAATACATAGGATTGATCCAGAGCATCAACAACTTGCAAGAAAAATTGAAGAACTACTCCAAGAAAACAAAGAAGACGAAGCAAGTATACTATACGAACGAGAAAAGGCTACATTACGTAGTCAACGCATTACCGACAACAAATTGACAGCCACGATCATTCAGACACAAGCAGTGTCACCTCAACCAAACAAAGTTTATGATACTATCGAAACATTAAATCCATGGGGAAGAGATAGTCCCATTGTAGATAAGAGTCCATTCCTAAACGATGACGATCATTTAAAGATACCTGTACATTCAATACAAACGGCACTTACGTCATCATCGGAATCAAGCGCAAGCAAAGAAGACAAGCTGGATTTATTACTCAAGTGGGTGCGCTATGCCACACGAAAACCAACATTGGCATGGAAATCGATGACTGTTGTGGAAATGGGAATTTTATACACTAGAGTGTTAACATACTACCAGATTGAAAGAAGTATTGCCCAATCATCATTCTTTAGTTTCAATGAAATTGATATTCCTAGTGTACAGATGTCAACACTGCAACTGTTCATAGATATCATCACTCAAAAGAGAATACTCATTCTACAAGCACTAATTAGAACAAAAGTACGAGAACAAAGATATGTTCAGCGTGTGAAAAATGATAAAGTATCACTAGTGCAGAGTTTGATTCGCAGAAAGTTGTGCATACAGGACAAGATAAGGTCGCAAGAATTTTTGGTACTTGCACAAGCTAGGATTCGTGGTGTATTACTGTACACATCGCACAAGTGTCGCGTTGGAGCGCCAACATTCAAAATAGGACTAGAAATTTCAACAAGAAAGCAAATTATATTATTACAGTCACTAGTAAGAGGTCATTTGAGGAGTGAAAAACACGCTACGCTTCGTTCGCGAGCACTCACAATGCAATCGATTGTTCGATCTACGATCGTAAGAAAGAATTTGATGAGGAGAACAAACATACTTTTGGCGTTGGCTCGTGGAGCAATCGCAAGGAAAAATAATTCCATCCTGCTGATAATCAAGGAGATTAGACAAGAGTTCAGATACAAGTGGCTCAAACTAAAGAGCTTTTTGAGGGCTGTTGTTGATTCCCAAGCACTTGTTCAAAGGTTTATTGTAGAGAGAAGACATCAAAGAACAAGAAACCTCGTCGCGTTTGCACAATCGTGTGCAGCTAGGAGATTGCATGACAAAACACGGAACAAGGTTGTTTTGTTACAATCATGTTCAAGGCGATATATCATTGAGCGTAATATTCGTGATGCTAGGTGTTTAGGTTTACAGTCACTAGTTCGTGGTCTTCTTGAACGAACAAAGTTTATTGAGAAGTACACAACAATGTCTAGGAGAGCAACAATGATACAGACTTTAGCAAGAGGTGATGCTGTTTCCACTTGTGTGAAGAGATTTAGAGAGTCTGCCATTAGTATTCAAGCAGCGGCAAGATCGATAGCGTGTAGAAAGACTGTTCGAGCACAAGTTGCGTATGTTGTTGTATTTCAAGCTATCGTACGAGGGTGCAGATCAAACAGAAACTTCAATGATAATGTCAACCGTATTGTTTCACTGCAGACAATAGTTAGATCTTGCATGCAGAAAGAAAGATATAATAACGAAATTGGTCGCGCCGTCGTACTACAAAATGTTATACGACAACGCTTCAAGTTGACAGAGAAAGAAAATGACGTGAAGAGGGTAATACTCTTGGAGTCTCTTGCTAGAAAAAAAGCGAATATGACTCAAAAACGCGTTTCTTTATCACGTATAACGCTTTTTGTCTCGCTAGTACGAGGGAAGAAATGTCAAGATTCTTATCAAAGCAATAGAGACCGAGTGATAAAGATGCAAAGTCTCGTACGAAGAAGTCAAGTTCTCAAAAGAGCAAAAAGGACTCTGTACAACATCACTGCCATGCAGAGTTTGATTAGAGGTCGTCTTGAAGCACTTGCAGCATCATACAGCATTTCACGAGTTGTACATTTACAAGCATTATGCAAAGCCGCACTGGAACAACACAACTGTATAGAACAGATACAAAGGACAGTGTTGCTACAATCTTTATTGAAGAGTCGAGCAATTCAAAACGAACATGTCGAAAGTAGATCTAGAGTAATAGTTTTGCAAGCTTTAATACAAAGACATCATGTTGCACAACAGTTGAGCAAGAGTATGGATCGAATAGTATTCGTACAGTCTCTTGTTCGTGGAGCGAGGATAGGTTCTCAAGCACAGATACAGTCTAGTTACATAGGACATTTGCAGGCGCTCTGTCGCTCCTCAAACACAAGAACTTTATTCCAAGAACAACTGCATCAGGTGCAACTACTTCAATTTATTGCTAAGGGCGTCAAGACACGAAGAGTTGCAGGAAAAGAGCTAGCACGATTGGATCTTTTACACGCACTAGGTGAAGGTGTATTAACTCGCAAGAGCACACGTACAAATATCGATCATACTCGTACTATGCAGTCATTAGCAAAAGGATTCCTAGTTAGTAGGACTGCACTAGTAAATTCGCAAAGAGTAGTGGTTTTACAAGCTTTGTCAAGGTCAAAGCGACATAGACTCAATAGCACAATTGACGTTTCAAGAGTAATGCTCCTGCAAGCATTAGTACGTGGCAAGAAGTCTTTTGTAAGGGTAGCAAAGGATGTAGACAGAATCCGAGTTGTGCAATCCATGATACGCACACAAAGTGTAGTCAAGAATGTTAGACTTTTTACTGATCGATTGAGAATACTAGGTGCTGTTGTTCGAGGACACAACAGAAGTAATGACGTAACGAAAGCGATCGCATCGATACAAACAATACAAGCACTATTTTCAGCAATGAGAGCGAGAAGATCATTCGTCGCACAACAGAAAAGAGTCATACTGTTGCAAGCACTTGTACGATCAAGCTCATCGGGATATTCACGTGATGTACAACGAGTAGAAATTATGCAAGCACTTATGCGTTGTATTTCTGTCCTAAAGACCAAACCATTGGAGAAGATTGTACAAGTTCAATCACTAGCACGTGCAAAATTAGTACAACATGTGTTACACTCAAGTACAAGAAGGATAGAGACTCTACAATCACGAGTTCGAACATTCACTGCTCAACGCAAATTAATGCATACACTAAGCGCAGTTGAGATATTGGAAGCTGTACTTCGTGGTGCTGTAGAGCAGAAACGCCTACAAGCACTGCGAATGTCAACAATCGTAGCACAAGCTCTTGTGCGAAGAGTGGTTATACAGCAGGCTTTGAATATGCAACTCGAGAGAGCGATAGTGCTGCAAGCTTTAGTTAGAGGAGAGCATCAACGTAGTTCACCAAGTGATATCAATAATAAGATAGTTGGTCTACAATCTCTACTGCGCAGAAAAATGGTAGAAAGAGATACTCTTCAAGAAACCAAGCGAGTTCGGATCCTACAAGCAATTGCACGAGGGTATCAGAGGCAAAAACAATTACAAAAATCTACAGTTTTGCAAGCTGTTGCTCGTGGTCACATTGTTAAAAGATCGTTAAATCATGATACGCACCGATTACTAGTCTTTGATGCAGTTACTCGCGGACTATTTATATCACGTCAGAGAACAAAGGCTATCAGTGCTACGGTGGTACTACAGTCACTAATAAGATCGCATGTAGTTGTAAAGCAAGACCTAAAATCAATATACAGCACCATAGAAGCAGTGGCTCGAGGCAAGGCTGTTCGTGACATCAACAGAAAATATGGTGAAAGCGTACTTGTTTTGCAGGCACTGGTTAGAGGAAGTAAAAGCATTATCAACAAGAATGCGGTACTTGGACTGCAAGCAGTTATACGAGGATATTTGAAAGTCAAGATTTCTCAAAACAAAAAGCAAGAAATGGTGTTGTTACTGCAAGCTATTCTGCGTGGAGGCATTGCTAGACGCGCAAGATACACACAAATTCACAAGTTGGGTGTTGTGCAAGCATTGATTCGCGGAGAAGTTAGCAGAGATAGTATGTACCTCAAGAGCAAGGCGGCATCTACTATATGCGCACTTGCGCGAGGTATTGGTCATAGACGAGCTTCATATGCCGCAAAAAAGCAAGTACACGTCCTGCAAGCTCTGGTACGCGGAAACCTGAGCCAACGACAGAATAGTTCGGTACTATGGCGGCTACTCACACTCCAAGGTAGAATACGATCGTATTTAGTAGCTTCAAATCACATGTTATCAATGTCTCGTTCAGTACTTCTACAGTCACTAGTAAGAGGTCTTGTACTTTCAAAGAAAGCCATCAACGTGCAATCAAACGTATGTGTGGTGCAAGCACTTGCTAGAACAGCACTAGTAGGAAAGTGCTCTTCCATGCAGAAAAATCAATTTGCAGTTCTTTCTGCTGTGTGCAGAGGCTACAGAAGCCAAAGAAATTTGAATATAGACATTAGCAGAGTCATGACTCTTCAAGCAATAGTACGTGGCCGTATAGAACGATCACGAATACGCTCAACTCTACACGCGTTAATCTGTATTCAAGCAAGCGTAAGAGGTCACTTGATAAGTAGAAGATTGCACGTCAACTTGGACAGAGTTATAACACTGCAAGCTCTAGAGCGTGGCACGTTTGTTCAAGAGCGTATCAACTCTCAATCGCGATCAGTTACTATCATGCAGGCGTGTGTTAGAGGCATGAGGGCTAAGTACTACGTCTCAGTACAAGAATCACGTGTGGGTTTATTGCAGTCCCTCTCTAGAAGCAAACTTGTACGTAATCAAGTACACACAATCAAGCACAGCAACGATGTCAATCTAAGCAGAGCTATTGTTTTGCAATCACTATGCAGAGGCAATATAGCATCGGGATACTGTACTACAGTTTCGTCGCGATTGGTCTTACTACAGAGTTTTGTTAGATCGCGGCTTCAGAGGATCGAAGCAACCAAAGCAAAACAAAGATTGTTAGCGCTACAGTCTATTGCACGTGGTAACATGCAAAAGAGAAGTCATGCGTTAGACTCGGATCATATACGCGAAATGCAAGCCATAGCGAGAGGGAACAGTGCACTTACTGCCAAAAGAAATAACATATCACAAGTTGTTTTGATCCAAGCGTTGATAAGACAACGCAAAGAGTATGCCGTTAAACTCAAAGTTATTTGCGTACAAGCATTAGCACGTCGAGCTTTGGCCTGTAGACAACAAACAGAAACTATTCGTGCAATCGAATCACAACAGGCAGTAATTCGAGGAGAACAAACTCGCAACCTACTACGTCGTTGTATTGCTTTACAGTCAATTATCAGAGCATGTTTAGTTGCGCGAACAGCAATTAGATTAAGAGACGAGAATACAATCGCTAAGAGAATTATGGTGTTACAAGCACTATGCAGACGCAGAGTTTACATGAAAAGAGCAAACGCAATGTTCGAAGAACTATATGCTCTGCAGGCATACGCAAGAGGTCATCTAGTACTACAACGACGTATCGAAACGCTAAATAGTGTTGTTACTCTCCAATCTGTAGTACGATCACTCATAACTATAGAAAAGCAGAACAAAGCATATGTTGATATTGTGATGATCCAGGCATTGATTAGAAGTAAGCAAGTAATTGAGTACAACACTCGTGTCGCAAATCAAGTGTCCAGTGTACAAGCACTCTATCGTGGAGGCAATGTAAGACAGAACGTACGATTGCAAAACGATAGTATTATACTACTCCAATCTATCGCACGAGGTGCGACTAAGAGCAAGCAACTCTATCAATTCTCTCTTGCATCGATACTACAAGCCATAAGTACAGCAATCGTTACTCGTACAAGCGTAAGGAAAAACATTGCAAGAGTTGTACTATTACAGTCGTTGATACGAAACAAATCATCACAAAACCATGTAAAGCACATACGAGTGAATGTTGTACAAGCGTTTTGGAGAGGACAAGTTCAACGATCTCAATTTGAGCATACAAAGTTATCAAGTTTGATGATGCAAGCCGTTCACACGTCTAACACAATCAGAAACATATTTTTCCTTGAGAAAGAACGTGTTGTTACATTACAGGCGTTGGTGCGCGGTAAAATTTCAAAAGACAAAGATATTCAACGATGTACTATGCTCCAAGCGTTGTATAGACAACAGAAGGTTCAATGCGATAGTAGACTCTTCCTAAGTGACGTAGTTGGGGTGCAGTCCTTGGTTCGTGGCTTACAAGCATACAAGCGTATGCAACAGTACAAAAACATAGCACAAGTCGTACAAGCAGCAAGACAAAGAATGATTGTCCAAGAGAACCACAGAAGCACAGAAAGATCCATAGCGCTCATACAAGCATTATCACGAGCGATCTTGATTAGAAACTCTCGTCAAGTTGAACAAATCCGAGTGCTTTTTATACAAACACTTGCACGACGCAAAAACGTGGAGGCAAGCATTGCAATGGTATTTTCTTACGTCATGATCCAAACGCTAGCACGTGGAGCAGCTAATAGACAATCTACACTATCAAAACAAAATGCATTGCAGATTGTACAAGCACTAATCCGTAGCAAACAAGCTCAACAGAGGGCTGATGCCGCGAAATTGACGAACCGTGTTTTAGTGTTACAAGCATTGGCTAGAAGCAATCTGGTCATGAGAGAGAAGACAAGTTTCAGTACTCGAGTTCGAATTATTCAAGCTCAACACAGAGGTCTTGCAGTCAGAAGAACAAGTTTAGCCACTCGTCATGCAGTCTCACTAATGCAGGCAGTCATACGTAGTAAACAAGCACAAAATAGAAAGAAAATGCATCAAAAGTTGGCAACATGCGTGCAAGCAATATACAGAGCCAGAGTTGAGAGATTACGTGCTATATGTACTGTAGAGTGCGTTACATTAATGCAGTCACTTGTTAGATCAAAACAAGTAGACTATAGCTCCAAATATGCTAAGGCAACTATGATTCATAGTGTATTGCCTGCGTTAGTACATGGACATCGTATCCATACTCAACACCAAGCATTCAAACAGTTGGCTCTAGTAGTACAAAGTCTTAACAAGTCATTCTACCCAAGACAGTCTTTCTTGACACTATCATACAACAAGTTTTACAGAAAACGTGAACTCACTCGCATTACATTATTACAATCAATCATTAGAAGTAGAAACATTATACAAGCGATACGTACAAGCAAGATCGAAACAATACAAGGTTATATACGTGGTGTACTTGCTTCTAGAGAACATGTCATACTACAACAAGAAGAACACAAGAGACAAATCAGAGAAATGTTAGCAGAGGCAAAACGATACAGAGAGAGGGAAGTCAGTAGAACAAAACTGTTGCAGTCGTTAGTAAGAACAAGATTAAGTACCAAAAAGATGAATAGAATAATGACTATGCAGGCACAAGTACGTTCGTTACTAGTACAAAAGAACACTAGCCGTGAAACTGATCGCATTGTATTGTTACAGGCAATGACCAAGAAGAATAGCGACAAGTGTCGTGCTATTTTGCTACAATCCGTGTGTAGAAGAGTTCTTGCTCAAAGCGACATGATTGCTTATACAAGTCGTTTAGAAATGTTACAATCGACTATACGTGCTCGTCACGTGCAGTTATGCATGAAGAGATTAATCATATTACAATCACTTGCCAAGAGTGCACTAGCACAGAAACAAGCATCAACTAATGTATCTAATATCATCATGATGCAGTCATTGATTAGAAGAAGAGCAGATAGACAACAATCAAGATTAGTTACACTACAAGCACTGATCAAGAGGAATGTAGCTCAACGATGCATGCAAGACAATAAGAATAGATTGGGCATTTTCACTAGTGTTGCACGCGGACAAACAATACAACGACACATACAAAGCATGGTGCAACAGGTTGTTATGTTACAGTCATTGATTCGTTCCAAATCGATTAGTGGCCAAACAACGCAAGTACACATGATACAAGCACTATGTAGAAGAGTAGTAGTATCTATTAATACCGCTGAATGGAAACAAAAGTTGGCACAAGTTCAAAGTATAATTAGAAATCGATCTACAAAGAAAGAATACATGCAAGAAAAGATAAGTATTATAATGTTACAAAGTGTGGTACGTGGAAGCATCACAAGGAAGTCGTACAGCAATGATCGAGATAGAATACGGCTGTTACAAGCTCTTGCAAGAGGAAAACGAACAGGAAGTAAGGATATTTCAAGATGTATGCTATTACAAAGCATTGTGCGTGGTTCTTTAGCCATATCCAGCACTAGGAGTAGGAAACAAGAAAGAATATCAATCATTCAAGCAATCATGAGATCCAATATAGCGCTCAAGTACATGCAGGCTGTATTATTGTTGCAATCAGTAGCAAGAGGAAAAACATCACGCAACAAGCAGGAGAAGTTCATAGAAAAAATTGCACTGTTGCAGGCAATCGCTCGCGGATTGAAACCATTCATAAACCTGAAAATGGATGCAGAGACTGTGTCAACAATGCAGGCGCTAATTAGGAGTAAATCAAAACGAGATGCAAAAGAAAAAGAAACCAAGCGAATACTTGTGCTTCAAGCTATCATACGCACAAAACTAGAAGGACACGCCACAACACGAAGAGTACAATGGGAACAAATGCAACAATCAAGAGGAGATATTCGATTAGCATACAGATTGAATGCGACAGTATTTACACGTTCTACAAGCGTGATGAAACAATTTGTACAACAATATTTTAATTAAAATCCAAAGAATGTATTCTTTTGTTTCAACATTGCTGTTTTCTTTGCAAAATCTCCTGCATGGTCACTCAACAATGCTGTCTTGTTTTGCAACTCTTTTATCTTATCTCCTCTTTCTTTCACCTTACTCAAATTTTCAGACATTTTACTCTTTGTTTCGTTCATGTTATCATTCAACGCACCAATCTTTGCATTTCCAGTTGGTTTTTGTGGGGAATCCCATACATATGATGTTGGTTCGCCAAACAACTCGTCTTTCTTTGACAGTGGTTGCGTACGAGTTTGTGATGGTTGTACAATAGGTGGTAGTGGCTTTTTCTTTGTTCCTAAAATACGTTCTACACTTGTATCTATTATATCATCTCTTACAGGTAATGTAGTAATAACGTATTGGTCATTCATTGGTTGCTTATCGTACAACTTGGCTTCTACTTCTTTTGATATGTTTACACAATCTAACTGATCATGATCAAATGGTTTCACAGGTAGTGAATCTTCCAACTTTTTTGCAACGTTACTCAAGAAACGAGTAAATAGTCCCGTTGCTACACTACCAATAATTGGTGGTTGTGGTTTCTGTGGCAATGTATATCCTGGTACAAATAGAGTTGGATCAACAATGATCATAGGATCTTCATATTGTTCCATGAGTTGTGCTTGGAGTAGTGTATCATCTCCTGTTGACACAAACACTGTACCAGTGGAAGACACAGTAAAGCAAGAATATGGAATTGCTAGAGATCGTAGTAAATGTGGTTGTGTTAGAGAGTGTTTTGTTAAACACTCTAGTTTTGGTAACGAGTAGCCACGTATAACATGACTAGCGTCTAGTGTAATTAAAACACAATCATCACCAACATAGGATGGTTTAGCTGCCGTGTAGGCTATTGATGATTTCACTATCTTGATCTTATCGACATCCAAATGTCCTTGTTTGAATTTTAACAAATTGGTTTGGATTTCATTCTCTCGACATTGAACCAAGTACTTTGCAGGTGCAACATATTCACATGACCATGCAACGTTCACATCAGCTGGTATTTTTAACAAATCATTAATCGATGTGAAATGATGTCTTGTCCAAATGTTCATTTTAGGAACAATGTTTCGTAAGTAAGCTTCTGGTGTATCAAAAGTCAATGGTTCATTATGGTAGTCAATTGGGTTCAACCGTTGTGGAATCGTATCAGTGTATAAATTTACACCAACATTGTTGATCACACGATATGGGTTTATCGGAATAGTTGGTGATATCGTTACATCTCCTTGTATCAGTTGTTCAATTTCATCATCACCTTCATCATAGTTCAAGATACTCAACACTTCATGTTTGTTACTATTCTTGTGTTTGAAAGTGTATACTCGATACTTTCGTATGTTTGGATTATGAGTAATGATGATTCTACTACATGCTCCTAACTGTTGCATATCTTCAAGTTCAATGTTCACGTCATATACTTGACCTCCATGTCCTACTTTTATAGATGCAGGACCTAGTTGTATGTACATGGCAGTATCATTTGAATTTGTATCGTTCAATACAATTTCAAACATTCCATCAGAAAGTGTAATACCATTGTTTATGAATATTTCTACTGCCAACTCGGTCGATGGATTATCTTGTGACGATACATACACTGGTACATTGCATGTTGGATTTTTGGCGTTGAATTTCATACTCCACTTGGATTGTGCCTTTTTGTCACTCATTGACTCGTACTTTTGTTTGGCAATAAAGTGAGGCATACTATCAGAGTCTGGCAGCATGCATGGGTAACATTCTGAACTATCCAATGAATAGATAGCGAACAGTGGATTCTGTTTCGGTGGATGTATTTGGTTCACTATTTTAGAGTCTTTCAATGATACACAAACAAATCTACTTGAACGGAAACCTACTGCCAAGAATAGTCCCTCCATTTTTTCCAAAGTGAATACCTCTAGACATGTTATTACGTCTTGATTGTTTTCGTTCAAGTTGATTGTTGATATAATCGTCATTTGTTCACCAATCATCATGTCAATGACTTCTATAATACTGTCACTGTATGCCACAACCAGTTGTTGTAGGTGTTGTACAGGACATATTTTAACAATCGCTCTTGGTGTTGCAGTCGACAGTTGTCCTGATTGTAGTGTTACTACATCCACAAACGAAAGCGACCCATCATCAAATGCAGCAATGATGTTTTCTCTCGACCACGATACGATGTGCGAAAGTGACTTTCCACCTTCTTGTTTCTGATGTACTGAACATATCCTCGTGACGTTTCCTGTGTCTGTACCTCCAGCAGACCAGAGCATTGCACTACCGTCTTGATACTGAGTAACCAATAGATGTGAAACTGTCTTCTTCTTGTGCGGGCCAGATAGATTAAATTCTCCTCCGTCGATCGGCCACGTATTGTTACCTGATACATGTTGCTTGGCAAATAATCTTTCCATAAAGTTCATGTTCTCTACCAGGCACATATCAACAATTGCATCACAACTATCATCTTGAGATGTAAAGTTTCCAATCTTGATAGTGGTATTGTTCGCGGTGATATCTATAATTCTAAACTCTCCATTAATAATTACACCTGCATATCGTATTTGATACTGAGGCAGTGTCTTGTATGGAACAGATTTGATAAGAGGTATGAACAAATCTACAGAACCTTCAAAGATGGGTTGTGGCTTTTGCGGTGTATTCTTGGATGCAGGGTACCGGTAGATACCACTTGGATCTCTGACAGGTGCTGATCTCGGAGAAGGCGCAGGCTGTTTGATTGGTGGAGGACTGTTCTGTACAAGAGTAGGTTTAACTTCATTCGGAGGTGCACTTGTTGTTTGTTGATCCACTATGTTTTGTTGCTGTATCGGTGCAGTGTTGGGAACTGGTGATACTGCTGTAGTGGTTTCCACTTGTGCTACAGCCTGCTCTTTAACAGGTGACACAACTTCTGTGACGGGCTCTTTGATTGGAGATACGACTTGTTGAGGTTTCTGTGGTGGTTGTGGCAAAGGTTTTGGAGTGTCGATTGGCTGAGCTGGTGTTACAGGTACAATGTCTTTGATCGCAATAAATATATGCTCTCTGTTACGATTAGAATAAAAGAAAATTATCTTACCCTATCCAGTGAACTGATACAGGTCGAGGTCCTCTGTTTCGGAGTACAGTCAAAGGAGTTTGGATATTAGTTGAAAGTGGTTGTTGTATAGGAGTTGGTGAATTCAGTTGCTGTAACAAATTCTTTTGGATTTCCCAAATGATAACTTCTCCGCTCACATATCCAACAACGAAACAGTCACTTGTTGGACTCCATGATATACTTGTTACTGGGTCTGAAATGACTGGATGAGAGTATGTGACTACATTTTGTTCCTGTTTCAACACGTTGAATACGCAACAATTTCCGTTTGACATTCCAGCAACAATAAATTGATCATGGTGTGGATGTGCTTCTAAACATGTAACAGAAGCATTGTCTCGCTGCAGTTTGAATTTTGATACTGTTCCGTACGAAATGTTCACGGCGTGGATAGTGGCCTGTGTATCTAACATACTCGCAAAGTATGCGTGATTTTGTCCGACAGGAACAAGTAAACTTGTTATTTTAGCCTTTTTGATCTCGATTTTGTGTTTGAGACAACGATGCTTCATACTCCAAATAGATAGGTGAGTTTTATCATTGTTGGCACATATACCGAGTAGATATCCCGTATTTACCGAGAATTGTAGCGTTTTGATTCTCTCCTGTACATCTGCCGGTGGATAAAATGTGAATTCAACACCGTAACGTCCAAATATATGTACAAAGCCGTCTTTTGTTCCAACGGCTATTATTTTTTGCATAGGATCGTATGCTGCGCATGAAACATTTTTTGGAACAGTGTTCAATGTTATGCGTTCTAATTTCCATTTTAAATCTCTTTCGATCGTTTTCCCATCATCGTCTGCAGATTGTTTTGTTGTTTCTGTCGTTGATGTCGTTGAACTCGAATTTTTATCGTGTTTGTGAGACTTTTTGTTCGTTAGTTTTGTGAACAACTTCTTCATGGTGGTCTAAGTCGACTTCAAATGGAGAAAGGTCAAAGTGGGTTTACCAAAAATTCTATTTACAAAAATATGTTCATTCTCATGCATGTCTCTCAACATAACCTGCCTCAAATGCTCCAGGTATGAGACTTGTACAGTACATTATTGGAGTTATGTCACGATCTCTTTCAAATATGTGTTCATTCCAGAATTCATTCAAATTTGCTGCTCTCTTATGCCATGCTTCCGTTCCTACTTTGTTTACCTGTACGCCAATAGTTGTTCCAAACTCTCTGAATGCAAGACGATACCTTGTTGGTGCATCAAACTCTCCACCTTTGTAGAGCTGTTCCAACGAGTTTATGCTTGTAGAGCTCACTCGTTGAGACCACTCTTCGTTTGGATAAAAGTGAGATATCCACAGAGCCTCTCCAAGATCAAGTGGATCGTCACTGCTGTAGTAAGGATACTTTGTTCTCACTATTTTTTCCATGGTTTTAATCTCCTTGTCCAAAGCTCCATTGTTCGCATAATCATTGAGTAAACGATAGGTAATATAGCCATCAAATGGATCCAAATTACCTTCTGAAAGAACTGCTGGTTTCTATAACATGTTAGATT
>JAESGV010000697.1_pt1 | contig 14525 bp, 9 predicted proteins | sample 9269781 | NCBI WGS metagenome assembly JAESGV01 (sample SAMN15741586, study PRJNA653496) | algae metagenome | isolation source: Tildeniella torsiva UHER 1998/13D and co-occurring heterotrophs from... | place: Slovakia: Slovak Paradise National Park, Hrabusice, Kosice Region | collected 2000-01-01 | reverse complement strand
TCAACTTGAAAGTACCATGGTGAAAAATACAAATATTTTAAAATACTATCGTACGAAATGGTAAACTCTTGTAGTGATTCTTGATCGTGGAATAGTTGAAAACTTTTGAATAAATATTCATAGTACGAGTCAACACTTGCGCCAATGGATGCGTCTCTATGGGTCCATATTCCAGTTTGTATGTTGATATGATTTCCAACGAGTCCAAGTGTCGTACTTCTCAAATCGAAAAGAGCTCTTGATGCGCGTTTCGCTGCTTTTAAATATTTTACATCTCCAGTCAGTACAGATAGCATTCCAAACTCGATGAGAAACGTTCCTGCACCTGCTGTTGATGTGATACTTGATTCGTTTGGCATAACGCCATATTTAAAATTGACCATTCCGTAAGGAACTCCTGTTTCTGTGTCGAACGCGACAAGTAACCGATCGCCAAGTTCGATTGCTTGTTTTAATAATTCATCATCGTATGCTTCAAGTCCTAAGAGATCCACTTGTGTATCCTTCAAGATGCGATTTTTTAAAAGTAAATGTGCACTCAAGAGTCCTCCTAGTATGCGAATGTTTGTTTCGAATAAACTGACTGTTAAATTGTAGTCAAAGCGTAAGTTATCAATCACGAAACGAGCTCCGTTGACAAACTCTTGTTTTTCTCCTAATACGAGTAGTGAATCTAACGCGTCGACGAGTGTTAGAGAATAATTTCCCCATGTTGTCATTCCTGTACACGAAAGAGGTCGTAGTTCATCTTGCGGAAATGCATTTTTCATGTAACTGTTGTATGCGTGCATGAACATTTCTTTTACAGTGTCTCGCCACATGTTGTTTTCATTTTGTGACATTGTGTGGACTATTGTTACAAGTAAGGCGATGATAGCGATTATACGCCATCGCCGTAGCATAGTGTTCTTAGTAGATGTTTAGTTTTGCTTGTGTTTTGGTTGTCTACGATTTACAACAAACAAGACACGTAGTACCGACATTTGAACACCATTTCAAGTGACTCCTGAATTTCATAATTAGAGCTACAAGAAAAAGAAACATTTCAATAAAATAATTGTTTAATTACACTTGATGAAACATTGTGCAGGGATTTATACCAATCGTCGAACAATCGCGTAGAATATCCACAACAGTACAAAACCAACGAACGCCATGACAACCTTCTTAATAGTTGCAAAATTTGCAATAATCTTCTGCACATTGATCACTCTTCTTCCAATTGGATTTGTTATAATAAACGAAATGATTTTGAACCCAAAATTGACATGATGAATATTCATTAACGCTTTTCTACGAATCAAATCTGTGAATCCAATCTTTTTGTATATGGGTTCTCCCATATGCGATGGTTCCAAAATACAATGTGTGCAACCTGCTTCTTTTCCAATCTTCATACAATGTAACGAGATTTTTGATCCGTGGCCATGACCTCTATACTCTTTTTTTGTTCCAATATTGTAGATTCCAAACACATCCGGTGTTGAAATAAATATTGATCCAACACACGCGATCTTGGTTCCGTTTTCTACAGTCCCTACTAGCCAACGTAATGGATGTTTTGGGCCGATTGGCACTCCTGTGAACACTTCTGTAAAATATGGAATAGTTGTCGTTGGCATGCCCATACTGAGGACTAAACACGAGACAACTTCTCGTACAAGTTCTTCTGTTGCTTTGAATCGAGGATCATCGCCGTTCACTTCGTATATTTGGAAATCATCGTTTTTATCGAGTTTGCTCTCATATTCAGCGAGTTGTTTCGACTCTAAAACGTTCGAGTACATGAATTTGATTTTTAAAAACTCAAAGTAACGATTCGCTTCCAATATTTTTGTTTTTTCTTCCCACATTGCATCTTCAACAACTCCCAATATTTGTGGTAATTTTTTGCGTGCCAAAGCTTGATTTGTTTTTATCGCACCTCTTCGTACACCATCTAATGCTTTCGAATCGTATTTATCACTTGCTTTTATCGATGCTTGGTTATAAAACACGTACGGATTCCCGTTTCTTTCTTCAGAATCGTTTTCGCGTAATTTTGAAACGGTAGAGAATATGTAGTCGTCATCGATAAGAACTTGTACACGACTTGGATTATGTGTTGCCAAGTAGGTGTAGAATGCGACTTTGTTCTTCCATGTGTCGTGCTTGTCCATCGTTTCTGCGCTGTAATAAAGCGAGAGATCTGTTTATGTAGCGGTATTCTGATAGAGCGGAGGACGTCCGATCCGCTACGTTTCCAAGCGAGCTGTACAGTAGTTGCGATACTAATGAGAAGAACCTATGGATAAAAAGAAATAATAGAACAGGTTTTGCTGATAACTACAAAAGAGAAAAAACAGAAATTTGCACTAATAGAAGTTATAAGATCACAATAAAAACATCAAGCGCTGCTATAATTCTTGATACGGGTGATAGGAAATAATGTAATTGTTGAAGTAAGGGAGTAGTACTTCCTCTGTTCGCTTTATCTGACAAAACGGCTTAGAAGGTATAGTGTGAACAAGGTGTCTTTATTTACTTTGGGCATGAGTGCGAACAACAAGGAGATTCTTGTAAGTGGGTATCCTTATTTAGTCGAAGTGGCAGTATCACTTTCATACGCAGTAATTGGATATCTCCATGTGCAAAACATTTCCATCTGCAAAACATATAACAACGCTAACACTATGAACACAAGAAGATACAGTGAAGACAGCATCGTTGCACAGGCTTCGATTACACGGGTGATCATTAATATGGCGCTAGATATCACTGTTGTTCTATGTCCAATGGATGAGCCACAACATGGCTTTGTTGACAGAGCACATCCACAGTTTAGGAGCACAGAGAGAGAGGTATCCCAGGTTACTCATAAGAACTTATTTAAAGAGAGACGGTACAACTCGTTGTCAGGAATTGACAAAATTACCAAGGGTTCTAAGACGTCAAGACCTGAAAACAAAAAACGCTTTGTCTTCATAGACGAGGTTGACACCTTCAAAGCTAATGGTAAAATGATGGTAGAAATTTGTGACCACAACAAAAAGAAGAGTATTCCAGGTTTAGACGAGCTTAGCAAGATGTTTACATTCAAGTGAGAAACATGCCCAAAAATCTAAGTAAATTGGCAAGTTGACAGGCAATTTGAAGCTTCATTCTTTAGTTGTAACCTTCTGACAAGCGACACGAGCAAATGGACGCGCTACCTGACGAGATATTGCACAACATCGGTCGTTTTATCATCGAAACCGAACGCACTGAAAAGTCATCGTCCATAGTTTCTGCAACTCACTTTTACTTTGTTGCCATCGGCCAGTTAAATTGGAACTTTTACGAACGCGTACATAATCCTTCTTTTTGGATTCACGACACCTTTTCCATTGTTCTACGCAACAACAAATTCAATGACAATGATGAAGAGCATGAAAAAGAAAAGAATCTTTTAACACACTTGTTGGAACTCATGAAACACGTTCATTTCAGTTCCATTAATCTCGTCGCCTACAAGCATTCCATTTTCGTCAACGATTTAATCTACAAAGGCATCATGCTTTTCCCAGAAATATCAGAATCATTAACGCGACTATCCGTCAATTGTTACTTGCTGCCACCGTTGGAAAATTTATTACCAGTTATTGAAAAGTGTGAAAAACTCAAAGAACTCAAACTCGAGTTTTCCACAACAAGAAAGAGTAAATCCAGTTTGTCGTATGACAATGAGCAAGAACTCGTGTACAAGATACAACCCACCGCATTAGAGTCGATTACCATAATTTGTCCTCCATACAACCACCCAGAATTCGTAGCTGAACTCGTTCGTGCGAGTCCTTTGCTAAAAACATGTACATTGAACATGAAGAGAATCCTGTGGACGGTACCATACCACTTAAAGAGTTGCAAACATTTGGAATCAGTTCACTTGACGTGTAACCATTTCGCCATTAGTGAAGAAGATTTAATCGAGTTTATTCGTGATACAAAATTGAAACATGTAACGTTCGCATACGCAGAAAGTGAAGCGTTCACAGTACCAGTTTTGCAAGAAATCACAACAAGTTGGACAGATACATTGGAATCATTGAAAATCCACTCGCAACAGTACCCATTCCACGAACAAGATTTATCCTACAAGTTGACCGTTTGTAACAAATTACACACGCTAGATATCGCAAAAACAGTCGCCGATGATTACTGGTACCAGTACCAATTCGATACAATCCAAACAATTGAAGCAAGACACGCATGGGTAGAAAAATTCATCAAAGAAGCTTGTACCAATGATGCACTACGCAATCTTACATTATTCAGTATTTTACCAAAAGATGAAACACCACTACATTTCGGTACAAGTGTTCAAAACTTGAAATCGTTATTGGTAATTGGTCTACTCTCCGAAGATTGTTTTTTGAACATTGTCAAACAAACAGAACGTTTGGAAGAGTTACATTACATATTTGGACGATTACATGGATTTTTATCGGAAGATGATACAGGACGATTACAATTAGACAAAATGGTCGACTTGTGTCCGAACGTGAAAATTGTGAATTGTACTGCTGCAGCTGGTCCATTAAGCGCATTAGCATCACTACACGAAATGACACATTTGGAACTCGCACTACAACGAAGATCAATTCCAGATATGAAAAAAGATAGTTTACCAAACGTAAGAATATTAACGATAAAAATGTTCGATGATGGAGAGGTCATGACACAAGCGTTATACGATACCATTTCTGCATGTCCAAACATACAACATTTATCCATTCTTTTAGGAAATGATCGGATATATTATGGACCAGAATTCCAAGACATTTTACTCAAGGCGTTAGAACTTGCACCAGCAGTGAAGACCATTCAAGTCCAATCGGAAATGTTCCGAATTCCATGTGACGTCAAGCACAAGTCCATCGTAGCGTTAACCAATTCCAAAAAAATAGTACACTTTTTTAAAAAAGATTTGGCAATTGTATTGTCATGGATGATGATTTGTGTTGATATTAACAAGTACAATTTGGATCAATTTATTGAAAAAGAAAAATTTACAGATGTGTTACAATCGTTTATTGAAGATTTGGAACTTGTTGATGAGGAAGATGATGCGGAAGCGATTTGGAAATTATTTATGCATATTGTGGAAACGTATGGACAAGATGCGTTTGAAAACAAGATTACTGGTGAGAAATCGCAAGAAATGTATGATCAATTTATCGAGTTTGCCAAATCGAAAGAAAGCGAGTACAAGAAGCGAGATCAGACTGTGGTGCAAGAAGGTGAAAGAGGATGGGAGTTAACCCTACCACAGCTTTATGATTTAATTGCGACTATCTACCCTACCATTAAGGGAGAAGATACATCCATGGGGTTGTTTGGATAAAATTGATCTTTGTTAACAAATAATATGTTCTCTTCATTTCATGATAATTAAACGAATATTGGCATGTTTATGTGGTTGACAAAGACAACTTGCCGCACTGATCCAGCTACTTTTACATCTGTATTGAACACTGAACCTTTACCAGCAACTCACGAGTTTTTCTTGCAGGGTCGACGATATTAATCAATCACTAAATCATAAAAATGAGAACAAAGCTAATATTACTGGTGTTAGTGGCACTTATCTACACTGTTGCAGGAAAGAGACGCTCTCTACATAAGAAGCAGCTAGCTCCCATCAGCTACGGTCCACTCCTGCAAAAGATATTGCATGGATACTAAAACCAACAGTGAAAGAAGGTACACAGTAAATGGAACGCTTAAACAATGACGGCAAGTCTCACGTCAAAAGTGAATCCTACGATTAACTGCAAATACACTCTTAAACCTAAATAATTCATCATCACGAAACACAATTTACATGTGAATCAATACAAAACCCAAGTCCCGTTTGCGTGTCTGCGGTAGATACGGAAGCCTCCTTTTCTACGTTTGTTAACTTCATTGCCTACACGATCAATTTTTGGAATAAGAGCATACCAATTTGAACGTAGTAATCATGCTTGGTAAGATCACTCCATTTAATGTCTTTCATATTGTCATCCGTTACTTTTATAATCAATTTGCATTCTCTCACAACTACCCAACATTCATCGTCATCTTCCGTGAACTTTGGTTTCAATTCCTCCCAATAGTATCTGAAGTTTTGTCTATACTTTTCTGAAAACTTTTCGAAAATAAATGGGGGCAGTTTCGGGCCTATTTTTGACATTTCCTCAGGCGTAAGAACATTAGAAGGCGCTTGTTTAGCTATCTTTTCTACTTTGTTGTCACCAGTTTGTCTCTTTCTTTTCATTTTGTGCTAGTTGACAATCAATGAGCGATTTCGAGGCCCATCTTCTTGATTCGTAATCAATTGTTTTTGACACGTAGTGCATTGTGTTGCAAAGATTTAACTTGTTCGTTTTATTGTTATGTCAGTAAAGAGACCATTTTGAAACTCATTAAACATTAACACCTGAATGTCAGGAGATCTTCCCATTTGGAGTGCTATTTGGATAATCATACTTGTATCAGTGTTGTTGCCTCGTTTCATAAGTGCTTTTCCAACATCTCGTAACGCACTTGTTACCGAGTTGTACGAATAGTTTTTCTTCACATAGTACACCAATTGTTCAGTCGTTATAAAACCTTCAAACAAATAACACAAACAGCGAGTGATTCTATCTTTGTCTGTTTTGTTAACTATCGACTGCTTGGCAATTTTCCCAACAATTTGAAAAATTGTAGGCCAATGCTTTTCCATTAGGATATTTCCTGCTCTAAAAACAAAACAAGCAGGTATTAAAACACTCAAATCTGATGAATAGTGGAGTGTCAAACTATTGATCATTGTGTCTACTCTAGGATAATAAAACGAAGGAAATACATAAATAAGACTATTGAGCAGCTCTGATCGATAATTCTTTGAGCTATTAGTTAGCGTCGTAATGTGCTCGTTTTCCAGCAAGTAACAATATGGACTGTTAATAATCGCTATCAATGCTTTGCTATCTTCTTCATGACTTTGGCGTGTTGTGATCCATATCACAAGCTTGTCTATGATGTCTGATCCTGTTGTATCAATATTGAACGTAGATAGTAGAATTCCAAGTAACGTGAAAAAAGACGCCTCTGTCTTTGAAAGTGTGCTTGATCGTGGATTCAAACGAGGGTATACTAGTTTGAAAAGATGATTGGCATCCTTTTTGAACATCATAGGAACCCTACTCATGATCATACAAACAAGTTCCAATGTTCGGTTTGAAACATTTGTTACATACAATAACTCTGCAACAGTAGGTTGTATCGCCTGTGCAAACAGATATAGAATCGTGTTATCTGCATTCGCATTCAAACAACTTATCATGAGCTTGACGTCTTTAGCACAGATAATCACAGGCGTGAGATCTGTGATTCTGTCACTAACATCAACGTTAAACTGTGCTATAATTGTACAGAATTTTTGTGAAAGCGACTCGCTTTGTACAACGATTGGTATAAACTCTTGGATAAACCTCTTTTGATACGGAGTGTTGAAAACTAGACCTCCAAAATCTGATAACAACGTATCTACAATTTCTGATCGATAAGGACTTTCTTGACCATTCTCTAGAATTGAAAAGACACCGTAGAGTTGTGCTTTTTCAATCCACGCCACGTACTGCAACGCAACTAGTCGTTTCTGCTTGTCGTCCGAGTTGATGTATTCTCTAATAATAGGAGCTGCATATTCATCAAACGAAGATGAAAAATCTACCCTCAAGTGGTGTAGACAAACCTTGGATAGTGTTTGTATCGTGATCGAGTTCTGGAGTTGACATGACAGTAGTTTTGGTATTAAATGTGAGTAATCCGTCTTCGCGAACGTTAGGCAGGTGAGTGCAGCAGTGAGGTTGACGTTTTCCTCTTGTCTGATTTTTGCTTCTATGATATGCATACATGTAGGTGTATGTTGTGGATACAACACGAGACCACGAAATAGTTTATCGCATATTGCATTGTCTGATAGTGCGTCTGGTACGTAAGACAGTAGTAATTCTTCCGTAACGCTTTCTGATGGAGATGACAGTTTTTTTTGATTCGCAAAGTCAATGTCTTGCTTCATTTTGCTCGTCAGATCCAAATAGACAGTATCGTCATCCGTTATTGATGATTTGTTGAATTTAAAAATAAGGTTGGGTTCTTCATTTGTTTGTGACGTTTGCGTTGTGGTAAATTGGTCCAAAAAATTAGTGGTTGTTTCGCTACTATTGGATTCTATGTCCAGAGAAGATTTAAACGGTTCATTTGGTGAAAATGAGAAGGTGTTGTTGCTTTCAAAGTTGAACGATTGTGTTGGGTTTGTTTCGTTTGCTGCGAATGTAAAAGGGCTGAACGTCTGGTTGCTTGGTTCTGTCGCACCAGCGCTCGTCGTGATGCTAAACGGGTTGAATGCCTGGTTTGACATTGTTTGGAATAATTTGCTGAAGAACTTTACAAGATTGGAATATTTAGTTTTTAATTTGTTGGTTTCATTTCTACTTTTGGTCCAACTTTGATCGTGCGTCATTAAATGCATACAAAATCTTTCTTTCCAAATTCTCTTTGTACTCACACAGTCCCTCCTCATCTTTATCTTGTGTTCCCATTAAAAAGTTTGTTTTATCTATATTCACTTCATCCACATGTCCCAATGCGTTCATTGTTATTCGTACTGAATTATCGATAGATGATCCAGACACCAATATCTTTTGATGATTGCTTACATCTTCGTTTTTCGGCTTTTCGAAGCTCTCGTCTACCGCCAATCGCTCCATATCTTTTTCGTGTTGGCTCCACATTTCATCTAGTTGTTTTTCCAGGTCTTGCTTCATCTTCTCCTCGTTTGTTTGACTTTGATATTTATTTTTACAATTCATTGTTTACACATACATTGAAAACGTACTCCTACGATCAGTACCTGTACTTTAGTGCTTGTCCTTAAGTTTCAGTATCTTTCTCACTTTGACTTTTTCTTCTTTCCTCTCTTTGTAGCAGCGTACGCTCCACTTTGTCGTTTCTTCTTGTTAGCATGTTGCTTTTCTGTAGGTGACGTATTCGTTACTGTAATTTGTGAAAGACTTCTTGCTCTTCTAAGGTTTCTAAACTCTCCCTCACTCTCTTCTGGATCTCCTTGATACATTGCTTCAATATCTAACGCTGCTTTATCTAGTTCTTCATCTTGACTATATCTACGTACTATTGGTGAAGTTGTATCTGCTATTCGAGCAAAATACGTTTGCAAGTGAGCAAATAAACTACCACTAGACTTGTGATGATGATTTTCTCTTCTTGCAACGGTGATCTTTGGTGGCATAGCTTCTTCTTCACTATGATACGCAGACGCATAATCATCGTCATCATCCTTGTACTTTTTTCGTATCTGTATGTACCTCTTCTGTACTTGACTGATTTCTGGTTTTGTCACCTCACCATAAATTGTAGCCAACTGTGATGTAAATACTTGTAACACGATCATGATCACTCCGAAAATAATCATATATGTAAAATTCTCCGTTCGATTCATTTGTATCAATCTCTCTGTTCTTTCCGTTAATTGCGAAACAGTACTATTGAACAAGTGTGAAAATGTTTTTGTGTTTTCGTTCGTATCGAGTTTGAACTGTTCCAAATCATGTTGTACTTGTCTGAGTTCTTTTAGTATCACAGATCGATCTCTACCAAACGTAGCAACTGCTCTCGCAAGTGTATTATGCTCATCAGCATGTTTGCGAAGAACGTTTTGAATATCACCAAACGCTTTGACGTATCGTGTTTGCATACTCTCCAACGTTGCCAAAACTGCTTGATGTTGCAACTCTTGTCGTTTGATCTTGAGTAGCATCGATTTGAGTACGTTTTCTCTCGTTTTCGTGTGAACTGGTTCTTGTGGCAAAACTAGTTGCTCCTTGAGTGTAGGTGTTTCTTTTCTCTTTTTTGCATCTTGTGGAGCAGGCTCTATAGGTCCTACAAAATTGGAATCTTCAACGACGTTGTTATGCATCCATTGGTCGACTTTTTGTTCTTCTGCATGAGTAACGTTCACAGGAACAACGGAAATTTTGTAATTAAAATCACCTGGAAAACACATATCTGTTTCGTTACTGACAACGAGTCGTTTCACATGAAACAACGCTTCTTCCATGATTAAATTCTTACGTGCTTGCTGTAACGTTACATTCTCGAGCGTAGAGTTCTCTACTGTTTGTGTTGTATTTTTCACAATTTCTGGCGTTATTGGTGATGTTTCAATATCTGTATTTTCTTCTAGTTCACTGTCTTCGATAACAATTTCGAACGACTTTGTCATCAACTGATTCATTAACGTGGCATCGATAGGAGCAGTATCGTTATCTTTTGCGATTTCTTCTACATCTTGAATTAAAGATGCTTCCATATCTTCAGTCGTTTGTGTTTCTACTTCTGTCACGTTTGGTTTCTCGATAATTGTTTCGATTGGAAGCGGAGGAACGACAATATCATCGCGAACGGCTTCTTTTAAATCGTCCAACAAAGTCGATCCATGAACGCGTACTAAACTCAATGTGCAGAAATGTTCATCTCCATAGTGCGATAAAAACAGTAATTTGATGTATCGTACAATCGATGGCGTTTTTAGCATAAATGTTTGCGTTGTCTTTGTGTTGTGAGCGCGAAACGATCCTAATACTTCCCAATAACAATTTGGCTTTTTACATGGATACTGTGTGGAGCCAAGTACTAAAAAGTTACTAACTGAACACGAATAGAATTCATAATTTGCAAGAACGATACTTTCCATAACGATTTCTTCTGATAGTTCGATCGTTACCCACTTTTTCGATGCAGTACGTGGGTTCAGTAAATATTTATCTTTATCTTCTGATAAAATGTAAGAGGCGTGCTGGATGTTAAATATTGGTGAATAAACGCACTTTTGCTTCTGGGTTGTACGCCATAACTTTTGCTCCCACATCAAATGCTGCAAAATTAAATTTCTTTTTCGCTGGTTCTTTGTCTTCACGCATAGTTGAGATCCATTCTAACGTTTTCTCATTTAATTCTTCCTGCGCGTTAATTATGCACACCAGAAAAACGAGAAACAAGGTTATGTGAATAAACCTTATCATATGTGACACGTGTCTGAACTATTGCACTTGGTTTTTTGCTGCTTGGTTGTAAATCTTCAAACTTTTTTGCATCTATGGTATAGAAGATATTGTTTCTAACTCTAAGAACGATATAATGCACTACTGTAGCTACAAAATTTGTTATATGATCAACCTATCTTGCACCAATCTAACCTAAATGCTTACATGAAAGACAAAGCACGCCAAGTGTGCAGCAAACTACATTATATAAGCCACGTGGCTTGTGAAAGTATGTACAGATGTATTTTATGATTGGGACACAATTTTATTTCATTGATAATCGTAGAGATAGTTCGGCCAAGTATTTAGCTAATAATGAATGCGAATCAAAATAGACCTCAACTAAATTACAATTATTTCTACCTCTTGACGGGTCACTTCGCGTTGCTGTTTGAATAGGTACAGATATTTTAGGAAATCAAATCTCTCCGACAAACTTACACGCTTTTAAAGAGCTCGTACAGCTTTAGGCGCGAATCATTTGCAAAATAAGTGCTGGCAAGTATTGTGACATTTGATGTCTCTGTTTTTTAAGGAACTTCAGTACGCTCTACAAAATCATAAATTCAAAAAATAATGCACAAGAGTATAGTAACTATTGTCTTGTTGGCTGCCTACGCTTTAACTGCGCAAACCTCAGTCAGCATCTTGGCTGACGACTTCGTACGTGCAACCTCAACTTTCTAACTATTACAGATCATTGGAGCTTGGGTAAACGGAGTACCCGTGAACAGTACCTTTGAGAAGTACAATGTTTGGAACGTTGCTAAAAACTACACTCTCCCTGAAGGCCTCGGTGTTCCAGGAGACTGGTTGACGATCTCTGTTCAAAACATTGGTGTATATAGTGTTGGAAACCCAGGTCGCTTTGGCGCTGACGTAACCTTGTAAGTCATACTAACACGCCTAACCATCTAGCACACAATCAGACAACACTCAAGCAACATTCCATACAAGTTTGAAATGGACCTGCATGGGTACTATGACCTACTGCGTAAATCAACCAGACCAAAAGAACTGTACAGGACAACCAGACACTTCTTGGATGAGCTCACAAACTTGTGGTTCTGGTACTGTTGTTAACCAATACAACACCGTTTACGCAAAACTAGCAGTTGGTACTCCCATCATTTGGGTGTATCCACCAGAACAACAAACCATCTATTGTAAGATCAGAATCCCATTGAATCCAGGAGAAGAAGCAGATTCTGGATGCCCAGCCAACTCACCATCAACCGCACCACCACTTCCAACATGTATGCAATTCGATGAGACCAAGTACGGTGCTCCAAAGCCAGTCATCACTTCCTCTGCTAGTGGCTCTATCATCACTACTACTGTTAATATGCTTCGTCAATACTCCTCTAATGCAGGTCCATTGACTGTGTACCACAGTATTGACTCCAAGGAAGTTGATACAAACGTATGCCGTAATTCAGATCGCTTAGTCTCATCAGTTGGTGCTCCTTGGGTAAAGAGCACTTCCTCGTGTACTGAAACTTACACTCTCGTTCAATCATTAGTCGATATCGTCAATACTGCAGGTGCCAACAACTGGAAAGCAGTTTTGGAAAACAACGGTCAATCCATCAAGTATACTCTACCAATCTATACCACGTTCTCGGTTAGCAAGCCAGCTGACGGTACATGTTACTACGTTGGTTTTGTATCATATGTATCATTTAGAACTCAACTCAACGTTGCTTCCGTTTCACCTTACTTTGTCACTGCTGATACCTCTGCCAAATGGCGATTCTCAGGCTTGAGAGTTACAACTGACAATAGGTTGGAGATTTCTGGTAGTATCACTCCACTCGTACCAGGTAGTGAATTGAGAGCCATCGCACTGTCAAAGAGATCTGGCCCAGTGAACATTCCAACCAACACTACCACTTGCACAACCTACAACGTTGCTTGTCCTCAAACGTACAGCATCTCGTTGGCTTCATTACCAAACCCAACTGATCTCACTGATAGTTACGACAACACTATGGAAGTCTGGGAAAGAGACGCTAGTAACACTTTTATCAAAACTAGAGATGTTAAGCTCTCCTATCAACTAGCATACACTATTCCATCAGATCCAACTGTTGTTGATAGTTCAGTAATCACCACTGAAAGCAAGTTGTACACTAACAATCAGTATAGAGTCATTCGCACTGCTTCCTACTCGTCCCTCGGTGCAGATAACTTGTTCATCGAAAACTCGATCACTCCCAACTCACCTGTCATTCCAAGCAATTACAAGTTACGTTTAGATAGAGGCTACTTGTGCTGTGTAAACTATTTGACAGCTATCTCCATCTATGATCCAGTTACCAATCCAAATGGTGGTTGTGCCAGTAGCACTGGCAAATTGGAATGGGTTGATCTTGGTTCAGAAACTGTTCATCCTACACCAAGTGTAGTTCTCACGCCATCTGATGGTTTGGGTAACAAAACGTTTCGAGTACAAGTCCCAATGAACATAGCCAATGCTGCCAATGCTGCACATTCTACAGCAATGACGTGTCAAGTTTTGTTGATTTCCAAACTAGAAGCACCAGCTGCAAGACGTGGAGATGCTTCTAACATTGGTGCTACATTTGTCGCCACCGTTCCATTCGTAGTTGATAGTACTGGTGTTGTTACTCAAGTATCTGGAGCTAACGCAGTCGGTATTTCTGTTGTTACTGCGTTGATTGTACTTTTGTACTTGTAAATATTGTATTTAACTTTTCGCGTATTTGAATTCTTATTGTTCTAAGTAGGATAACATTATGGAATATAAACGACTGTCCAGTGAAACATCACTTGACATTTAAAGCATTAAAAACCAGCATAACGATAACGCGACGTTCCTAGTTCTAGTCTCAGAGTAATAATGATAGTCTTGTACTCGTATCTCATTCTTCTTTACATGCACGCGTGTTGCATGATGCTTCTTTGTAAAACAAGGCAAACTTGTCTTCTATGTTGTCACCCAACGAAGAACTAGAATCGTTCCAAAAAGAAGTTTCAGAATGGGCATCCACTAGTAGTAAGCAAATTCTCAAGATAGCGCAGAGGCATAGTGACGGTTTGCGCCGTAGAGAACGACAAATAGAAGACCTTGAACAAGATCTAAAAAGAAGAAAAGTAGACCTCGAAGAAAAAGAAAAAGACTTATTGCAACAACAATCAGAAATAGATTTTACGATGCAGCAACTCCACACGATGGCAGAAAAAGCAAAAAACAAAATCAAGCTCAATATCGGTGGTACCGTTTTCACTACGACAATAGATACAATGGTATCGGAACGAGACACCTTTTTCAGCGCAAGTATGTCAGCAATATTCATAATGCTAACTTTTACGCTAGTGTTTAGTGGCAAGTTCAACACATCACCAGATGATGATGGAGAATACTTTATAGATAGAGATGCCACTCACTTT
>JAESGV010000696.1_pt1 | contig 14535 bp, 11 predicted proteins | sample 9269781 | NCBI WGS metagenome assembly JAESGV01 (sample SAMN15741586, study PRJNA653496) | algae metagenome | isolation source: Tildeniella torsiva UHER 1998/13D and co-occurring heterotrophs from... | place: Slovakia: Slovak Paradise National Park, Hrabusice, Kosice Region | collected 2000-01-01 | reverse complement strand
TACCTAAACAGGTCCGCGTTAAGTAGTCATTCATTACAAATCTAGTTTTTAATTCTGACAATGAGCCTCGCTCTTTGACATTTTGTTTTCGTATTTTAATCTTTTTCGATTCGATAAATTCTGACTCATCTATTTCTGCAGGATAAAACTTGGCAAAGTGTGCATGTTTCCGTAAATCCACTAGTGGTTTCTTTGTCAGTGGGTTCATGTCTTTGTTTCAAAAAGTGTGCTGCTAGCGAACTACCTAGTTTAGGAATTACTAGCTAGTTATTTTTGACCTATCCTATCTGAGTATCGCACTACAGTTCTGGATTTGGAAGTAGGTTATTTTACTTCCAAGTATTCTCCGAGTGTAGAGCTAAGAAGCGTAGTGGTAATTGGCTTGGTAATATACGAATCCATTCCTACTTCTATGCATTTCTGAGCACCATAGACGTTCGCAGTGACAGCAATGATAGGTGTTGGTGCGAGACCTACTTCTGTTTCGTACGTACGAATGAGTTTCGTAGCTGCGAGTCCATCTAGAACAGGCATACTGACATCCATTAAAACAAGTTTAGGTCGAGAAGACTTGAACTCTTCTACTGCTTGTTTACCATCGCAAGCAACAGCTACGTTGTGGTATCCTAGCTTGTTCAGCAGACGAGTTAAACACAATCTATTCACTGCGTTGTCTTCTGCGATAAGTATCTTGAAATCACTCTCATTTTCATTGCTTGTACAAAGTGTAGCGATAGAGTTTTCATATTTGGAGCTCATGATGTTATCAGTGCCAATTATCTCTTCTGTGATACTCTTTCTTCTTAGATACGCATATTGACTAGGTTCTTGTTGTGGTTCCGCAGCTCTAAAGACACAAGAGAACCAGAAGCACGATCCACCAGTTGGAATGTTGGTAACTCCAATCTTACCATGCATAGCTTCTACAATTTTCATGCTGATGGCTAGACCGAGACCAGTGCCGCCATATTTACGACTGTTCGAAGAGTCAAGTTGCGAGAACCGTTTGAAAAGCAAGTGACTTAGACCTTCTGGAATTCCAGACCCCTCGTCGCTGACTTTGAAATCCAAGTGCACAGATTGTGGTGTAGAGAGAGTACACTTAGCTTCTAACGTTACTTTTCCACCGTCAGGTGAGAACTTGTACGCATTCGAAAGTAAATTGAGTAACACTTGTGATAGTCTTGTGGAATCTCCAACAGCGACAGCTGGGATATCACGAAAATCAGTTATAATCTTCAGCTCACGATCGGAAACGCGTACAGTCATACTGTCGACAATGTCTTGTATACATTTCATCAACTTGAATGGTTTCTCTTCCAGTATCACTCCTATTGATTCGAATTTACTAAAATCGAGAATCTGTGAAATCAATTTCAGTAATAGTTTGCTTGACTTGTGAATAATTGTTACATAGTTTGATTGTTCCTCGTTCATGTTCAAATCTTTTAGAATTTCACTCGATATAGAGATTCCGTTCAATGGTGTGCGTAATTCGTGAGACATGGTGGCCAAAAAGTTGGACTTGAGGTCACTCAAGTTTTCCGCTACTTCTTTGGCTTTTCTCAATTCTTGATTCAATTGTTTGGATTGTTTCTCAGCAAGTACACTAAGTGTAACGTCCTTGAGAATGACGTGTAAAACTGTTTCTTGAACACCAGCAGATACCGATAGATCGACAAATGTTTCAGTATTCTTTCCATTGTCTAGTCGAGCACGTATTGTTTGATTTTGTTTCGATTGTACACATTTTATAAGGGTCTCTTCGACAACTTGTTGATCTTCCGATTGAAAGAGTTTGTGGAATTGAAGTCCCTCTAGCAATGGAAGGTTCGATAACCTGCTTGCCATTTTGTTAAATGTTCTGATTGTGTGGTTTGTTGAATCTATTGAGAAGAACGAAATGGGAGCGTCGGTGAAAAGAGCCCTATACCGTGATGCCAGTATTTTGACCTGTTCTAGTTCGAACTGTTCGTGTTCTAAAATGACTATGCTGTCATGATATCTAATGGCCTTTACGCAAACAAATACTGCTGTTAGTTGTAGGCCGACCGAAGTAGCAATATCTGAAACAGAGACTCCAACGAAATACATAGATAGGGTTGCGAAAAACACTCGTACCAAAGCTCCGTAAATTGATGCTCTTTCTTTGCCTATCTAGTGTTAAATACATTCCCAATTTGCATACCTCTGTCAATTCCAACGTGAAGTGTGCTTATTATACATGACAGTATGTGAAAACCATTGCATGGCTCCTTATCAAAGAGGTAGACAACCATCGAGTTGGCCACAATAGATATAACTATTTTCATAATGTCGCATGTTCCTACGCTAATATTGTTTTGCTTGCACCTGAGCGTAATGTACTGTACGGAAAACCCATGTAACAGTACGCATACGCAAGCATTGAAGAATACGAAAAGTGGATGTTCAGAGGCAGCTGACGATATTGCTGCAAACACCAAGCTTAGCGGTACAAACTCTCTGTAGAGCTTCGCATACAACGCGTCCCTCATTAGATGTATTGATATTTCAAAATAACTATTCAGAAGTCCAAAAGCGTTTTCCAATCTTGTTCATGCCAGCTTATGGAATCTTCAAAGACCATTCTTATCTGTTTACCCGAATAATCACAGTAAGTTAGCTTGTTCCAAATTTCTTCAACCAAAACCACTTGGCGTAGTTGCTCTCTAGCGGTTTAGAAACCATTTTATTGCTTAAGGTTCATGATAGCTCGAGCGTAGGCACCATACAAGGTATTGTCATACACTGTTTTGCCGTTTCTCAAGTTATAAATAATGACTGCTTCGTTACGTCCAGTAACGATGTATTGGTTGATCAAACACGTAGCTACAATGTGCTTGGTCTCAGAAGCTACAGCTTTCAAGCTAAGCTCTTCTTTACTCGTATCGATAACAACAACCTCACCAGAGTTGCCAGCTACAGATATGTTACCCTCAGGTAACAACACTAGCGACCAACATGTAGTTGGGATCTCTATTTTTTTAATTGCAGTAAGCTTTTCAAGGTCCCAGAAAAAGATACGTCTGTCATCACCACCTGAAACAAGTGTATTGTCATCAGTTTGTATGATGTCACGAGGATTATCGGTATGACCTGACAATATTGCTGGTGTCTTTCGCAGACCATTCGTCACATCAAAGAAGAGAATATCTCGGTCGAATCCACCTAGAACTAATCTTCCGTCTCGTAGTTCGAATAGTTTTCTGATGTTGTTTTTTTCAGTATGCTCGTACTTGCGTTTGCCAGTGGTTACATCCCAGAGCAATATTTTACAGTCATCCCCGGCTGTTGCTAATAATCCATTTTTTAATTGTACCATTGTCCATACGCTGAAGGTACTTAGTCTTAACGTTAGTTCAACGCGCAACGTGTAGCGATTAAGGATCAGAATTAGTCCTCTTTCGAATCCTATGGCTATTCTACCGTCGTGTAGTTGAGTACAACTATATACTGTGCCGGAATCATGTTTCTTCTCTGAAGAGACAAGTTCTGTTGTTTTGATTATTTCCAACTTCTCGTTCCAGATGTGTATTAGATTATCGCCTCCCGTTAAGAACAGTTGCTGCTTGTTCGCTATAGTTTGTTTAAGAAGATTTTGTAGTGTTTGCGACGAAACAGAATGTTCTGTGAAGTGAACATCTGCAAAGAAGGTCTGCATTTGATGTTTACAAGAATTAAACAAACCAAACTCAGTTACTCGTTTGTGGAGCTTACAGATCTTACAGATTTTGCAATCATAAGTGTAGGTACTTGATAACAACAGTAATTGAACCACGTTATCACGAGTATAGCTAGTTTTCCCACCGTTAGAAGCGCAGCTAAAATAGTTCAGTTGCCACGTTCCAGCATGGCCCCTTGACATGAAAAAGCGGGCAACGGTTTTAGTAAAGTAGCTTCTTGTCTTCCATCAAACGCCGTTGACCAGTGCTTCAAATCGCGATTAGTTGGAGCCAAAAACGAAATGAACACCACTACAACATATCCGCACTACGCAGATTTAACATACATCGAGAGCGGATGGTTGTACTTGTTAACAGCCTTTGGTCCTGAATTGATGTCCACAGCTGTAACACTAGTGTACTTGTTACTCGTATACTTTTTCTTGAGTGTACCATACACACTAATTTACAAATACAAACCTGCATTTTTGTACAAGTACAAAATTCAAGACGCTGTAAGTTCAATTAATTCTTTTTTTTCTTAATGTGAAAATAGGAAAAAACAGAGAAAGCAAGAAACCCAGACGATTGGACATGTATCAAACAATTATTGTTCAACCACTTTTTGATCCTCTTACCATCAGCTTTGGGAATCTATCCCGCACTAAGATACATCAATGCCGAGTTTAGTTTGCCACTACCAAGTTGGACTGATACTTTCCTACGCTGTTTCGCGTACTTTGTAATTGAAGATACATTCTTCTACTGGGGACATAGATTCCTCCACACAAAATGGGCGTACAACAACATTCATCACCAACATCATCAATACTCCGCACCAATTGCTATGGCATCGTCATACGCTCACCCAATAGAGTTCATGTTCTTAGGAACTGGATTCGCTGTTGGACCCGCTATCATTGGAGTTAACCACTTGTTCACATTGTGGATTTGGACTTTGGTTCGCCAAGCAGAAGCTTTGGACTGCCACAGTGGTTTCGATTTCCCATGGCACTTGAGCAAATTCGTACCATTCTACTGCGGTCCTCACCATCATGATCATCACCACAAAACATACAGCGGAAACTTTGCCAGTACCTTTGTATGGTGGGATTGGGTCTGTGGAACTGATGTTAAGTACAGAAAAGATTGCGAAAAGGAAAAGAAGATGAAGAAGCTTAATTAAGCGTATTAATGTTCACAATTAGGACATTTGCAGTAAAATGTGTTCAAATATAAAAGGGTTAAGTTTACAAGAACCGTGTTGACCAGCATTCTGAATTGTCAAACAAACTTGTCAAAATGTCACAGTGGTTACCAGCAACTGAACGAGAACGAACTGAGGCTGTGGGCGAGGTTACCGAAAAATGGATGGACACGACACAATTTGAACCCTTATTAACTCGAACAACATGGCTCGAAGACAACAGAGACAAACGAAGTTCTTATCCAAAATATGTAAAAATGATAAAAGGTGGCAAACAAGCGCTACCGCTAACACATGAACGAAAAACCATTTACTTGTACGCAATGGATAATGTCAGACAATGCACAGAATTATTCTTACCTTTTGTACAAGCTTTCTTTTACCCTTTGGAAGTTAGAATTACAGACTGGTCGGACCATCCGTTCAAAAAGCAGAAAAAATACACGTCAAAAAAGTGGGAACGATACACAGACTCTGATAGCGAGAGTAGCGACGATGAAAACGATGTTGTTTCTAAAAAGGTAAAAGAACTCATGGGAGACATGTTAAACGATGAACCAACTCATCTACAATATGATCTCGTTCAAGTATGCGCAATGCTCAAGGAGATACTTCCTGCTGATGCATACTGCGCAACAGCGATCACAAGTGTAGATATTTGCGAAGATAGATATGATTATGTTATTGGAAAAGCAGATTTGCGATCAAGAACAGGTATTGTAAGTACAGCTAGATACACACCAGGCTGGGATGAATTTATCGATGATGAAAGTGAGTATGGATATGCTTGGAGATGTATGAACGTTATTGCTCATGAGATCTGTCACTCTCTTGGTATAGCTCACTGTGTTTATTACCACTGTATAATGAATGGATCAGATACTGGTGATGATAGGCCGATTATTGCATGTCCTATCTGTCTGAAGAAGGTAGCTCATAATATTGGACAAGTAGCCACTTTCGATGTTGTTACACGGTACAAAAAGTTAGAGGAGGAGTATCAAAAGAATGGATTCACCAATGACGTTACATGGATACAAGAAAGATTGAAACAAATCTAGTATAAATAATTTTTACATTAGACAAATCTACTTAGAAAAGATGAAATCAACTCAGGTTTAATTGAACTGGAAACCTTTATCTTGTTTCTTGAATCTCCAGCGGCCACCGACATCTCCAAAATAATCTGACAACGGTCAACGCAAGCAAATTGATTGAAAAAAACGATGCAAAGACTAGTGCACGCGAGGAAAGGTGTACGGTGGTTCTCTACAAACCTTGCGACGAAAAATAGAGATGATTTTACTTGCAGAGTAAACAGTCTAGTAAGAGCATATAGACAGTATGGACACAATGAAGCCACACTGGATCCTTTAGGACTCGATCTACCTAAAAAGTATGTTTTCTGAGTGCTTCTGACACAGCGCTAGTAACTCTGTAGAGTTGAGAATAGGTAACTATGACCTATCTGAGAAAGACTTGCAACGAGAAATCAATATTGAAAATATTTTCCATATTGGAGATAGAACTCGTCCAAAACGCACTGCTACTTTGCAGGAAATTATTGATCATTTAAAAAAAGTGTACAGTAACAATATCGCTGCTCAATTCTCCCATATGGAGGTACGTGCCACGCACGAAAGCTAATACTTTAGAATTCAAAAGAAATTAACTGGTTGGCAAAGCGAATGGAATCGTCAGCAGATGATGAACTCGATGACACAAAGTTACTCCAAATGCACAGATACATCCTCGAAGCAGAAGTTTTCGATCACTTTATGGCGAAAAAATTCCCAAACGTTAAACGTTACGGTTTGGAGGGAAACGAAACTATGATTCCAGCCATGGAAATTCTCCTACGCTCATTGAACGCAGAAGGTGTCACAGATCTCGTTCTGGGAATGCCTCATCGTGGAAGACTTAATCTACTAACTGGTCTACTAAACTATCCACCAAGAGCTTTGTTCCACAAAATCAAAGGCAACAATGAAATTCCATCCGAGTTATTTGGTATTGGTGACGTATTATCGCATATTGGTATCTCTACTCATTTACCAGAAACACAAATGAAGTTGTCACTACTGAACAATCCTTCTCATTTGGAAGCTGTCAATCCAGTCGCGTTAGGAAAGGCTCGCGCAAAGATTGCTCAAGGAAGAAAAGCATCTTGCGTTTTGATGCATGGTGATGCTGCGTTCGTAGGACAAGGTATCGTTGCAGAAACGTTATTGTTATCCAAGTTACAACATTTCCATACTGGAGGAACAGTTCATGTCGTATTAGATAACCAAATCGGATTCACTACACCATCCAAACATGCAAGAAGTACTCGCTATAGTGGAGATGTCGGAAAAATGATCAACGTTCCAATTTTGAGCGTCAACGCAGAAAAAGTACACGACGTAGTTCGTACCATGCAAATAGCAGCCGAATACAGAAGCAAATTCCAAAGAGATGTAATCGTAACTCTACAAGGATACAGAAGACATGGTCACAACGAATTGGACGAACCTGCGTTCACACAACCTAAAATGTACTCTGTCATTCGCAAGAAAGAAACATTCCCATCGGCGCTCACCAAAGAGTTAATTTCAAAAGGCAAAATCACACAAGAGCAAGTGGATAAAATCCGTACCGATCGTGAACAATTTTTGGAACAAGAATTCCAAGCAAGTTTGACCTATGAACCACAAAAGAGTTACTTCTTGGGAGATTGGGAAACCATCAAACAAGCAAGCGATTTCAGTATTTTGAAAATACCAGAAACTGGAGTTGACATTGAAACGCTAAAGCGCATTGGTCTTCAAAGTATCGCTATCCCTGAAGGCTTCAAAGTCCATCCACGTTTGGATAAATACCACATCCAAGCAAGACAAAGAGTTATCGAGAAAGATGAACCAGTTGATTGGGCCACTGCTGAAGCTATCGCTATTGGTTCTCTACTAGAAGAAGGATATAACGTACGTTTGTCAGGACAAGATGTTGCTCGTGGTACATTCTCACAACGTCATTTGGAATTTGTCGACCAAGAAACGGAAGACAGAGTGATTCCACTTGAGAAGCTACCCAACAAGAAGGGTAAATTTGAAGTAGTAGCAAGTCCATTGAGTGAATTTGCTGTAATGGGTTTCGAATACGGATACTCTATCAACAATCCAAAGAATTTTGTTATTTGGGAAGCTCAATTTGGTGACTTCAACAATGGAGCACAAATTATCATCGATCAATTTATTGTCAACGGAGAAGACAAGTGGTGCTTGTCTACTGGTATGGCTTTACTTTTGCCACACGGTATGGACGGAGCAGGACCAGAACATTCAAGTTCAAGAATGGAGAGATTCTTACAAATGTGCGACAGCGACATCAACACCGAGGATGTTATCGAAAAGCGAGTTAACATGTGCGTTATCAATCCAAGTACTCCAGCTAACTATTTCCATGCGTTGAGAAGACAAATGCATCGCAAGTTCAGAAAGCCATTGATTGTTGTATCACCAAAGACACTATTACGTTTGGCTGCATGCTCTTCTCCATTAAGCGAAATGGGTCCAGGAACTTCATTTAAGACTGTTTTGCCAGACATCGTAGAACCACACAAGGATATGGAGAGAATCGTATTCTGTACAGGAAAGATTTTCTACGATTTGGTGAACTTGAGAAACGAAAAGAAGTTGACTGAGAAGGTTGCGATTATTAGACTTGAACAATTGAGTCCTTTCCCATTCGAAATGCTTATGGCTGAATTAGAAAAGTACAAGCAATGTAAAAATATCAAATCATGGACATGGTGTCAAGAAGAGCACGAAAATCAAGGTGCCTACGTCCACGTCAAGCCACGTCTTGAGAGATTATTCTCAAGATATGGCAATGGAGTATCCAAATTGAATTATGTTGGAAGAAGAGCCTTATCTGCTAGTGCTGTTGGTGTCAAGAAACTTCACGAAGCAGAAGTCAAACACATCTTTGGTACCGTCTTTGCTGGTTTGTGATCTAGCCTCGGAATACAAGCTATCCATTATCTGAAATAAACTCAAACTCCTACTCTTGGCGTAAATTTTGTTTTTTGGTCCATTCTGCTTATCCATTCTCGCGTAACTGCCAAACATCTACGGATGCAAACAGTGAACGTCATAGCAGAGACGCCAGAAGCAGGTAGTTTCGATAGCTTGCAGGTAGAGAAACAAAACGATAACTCGCACCGTGACAGCTTGTCAACAGTTGAAAACTACATCATAGACGAAGACAAGCCTCTAGAACGATACATACTAGAGCGAATATCATGTAAAGGGATACTCAAACAGTTTTGGTCTATTCAGTGCCTCATAATTGTCATCTTTACTTTTGGAATACTAATTACGGGAGTTATCATTTGGTTGGTGGGATTCTTGTACACACAAAAAGGTATGCTCCTTATTGCCTATAACTGTTAGGTATGGCAGACTTGGCGTCAAAAGCAGAAGGCTATCTACAGAAAAACATTATTCGCTTTACTATCGACTTTACAGCACAACAACCAGTTGCCATTTCGTCTATCGCAAACTCACTAAGATATTGGGACTCGACAGGAAGTTTATCAGACATTCCAAATAATCATAAAACACTAAGAACGCTCCTACTCTCAACAGCAACTGAGAGCAGTGACTTTTCCGCAATCTTATTCGGAAATACACTTGGAGATGCAATTACAGTACGCAACACAAGTGGATATTACTCTGTAGGAACTTGTAATAGTACAACTAGGGATTACATTTTTTACAGTGTTGATACCTTCACTAGTGATTTGATTTCATACGATGCAGGACTCTCATCAAAAAACTATGACCCAAGATCACGACCATGGTACATTCCAAGTGTAGGCAAGAGTAATCCCGTGTGGGCGCCTATTTATATTAACCTAAACAATCCGCCATCACTCGTACTAAGTATTTCGTACCCATTCTACAATCGGACAAACTCTACACAACAATTAGGTGTTATCGCTGCTCAAGTCACATTGGATAAAATTTCACAATATATCAACCAACAAGAAGCAGGAGCCGATATTTTTATTATGGAAAGAAACACAAATCTAGTTGCATTATCAGTTGGTTCCGTACTTTCTTCCGTGAACAGCACGATAACACGCATTTCTGCGACGAAACATCCAAATTCCGTCGTTGCTGATACGTCACAGTATATCGTGAATCAGTATGGACCAAACATGACAAGTTTAACAAAAACAAGTTTTTCGTTTACTGATTCCAAAGGGTATGATCGCATCGTACTGATACAATCTTACCAAGATGGTTATGGCTTGGATTGGATTGTCGTTTCAGTTGTAAGTGTAGCCGATATCATGGGAAGTGTCATTACCGGTACAATCATCGCTGGTGTCATTTCTGGAATAGCAGTACTTTTCTCTGCTGCAATTGCCGTACTATTTGGATGTTTCATTAGCGTTCCATTGAAACAAATTTCCAATGAAATGAAATACGTTGCCAATATGGAACTAGGCAAAAGAATACCATCGATAACGTTACGACTAAACGAATTTAACGAAATGAATGATTCCATGTCACAAATGAAACAAGGGTTATCCAACTTTCAAAAATTTGTTCCGGCAGAAGTTGTTCGGTCTTTACTGAGAAGTGGTACCGGAGTTCGACTTGGCGTCAAACATCGTAGTTTAACACTATTATTTATGGATATCAAGGATTTCACAACCATTACCGAAACCATTGAACCCAATGTATTGATTGGATTGATGAGTAAATTCTTTAAACAAATGGGAGAAGCGATCATGCAAAATGGAGGTACTATTGATAAATTTATCGGAGACTGTATTATGGCATTTTGGAATGCACCGGAACTTGTAGAAAGACATGAAATGAAAGCATTAGATGCGTCATTTGAGATGAGAAAGAGATTAGAATTTTTAAATCAAAAATGGTCACGATTAAATTACCCACATGTGAGTGTGAGAATTGGCATCAATACGGCATACTCGCTAGTCGGGAATGTAGGTGCTCCTGAACGTATCAACTATACAGCGTTGGGAGATGGAGTAAATGTTGCTGCTCGATTGGAAGGTATGTTTTGATTTTTATTATTAACTTTTAGCATTGAATAAGTACTATGGTACTCAAATGCTCATTGGTGAACCTACTTTTGAAGCAGTCAAAGATGTATATTGTTGCCGATTTGTAGATTACATTTCGTTAAAGGGAAAGAATAGACCTATCAACGTGTATGAACCTCTAGGTCGCGTTGAAAATGTCACAATAGAACAACAATCCATGTGTACTAAGCATGACGATCTCCGTGTACATTTGCACGCGGAAGAGTTTGACAAATGCCGAGAATTATGTAGAACTTTGCTGGAAGAAGATGGTAGTAATGAAGTAGTTCGGCGACTACTGGATAGATTAGACTGTGAGAACCCAACAAAGTGTATGACGTGCTTTGAAAAGTAGTACGTTCCTATATAAGGGAACGTGATACTTTTGGAATCTCTTTCTCTTTTGTTGGTATCGTATCGTTCAAACATGTAACCGTTACGCTCTAAAGCAGGAGGCGTACGTGGTCTACAGTGTTATCGTCATCGCGTTTATAGAGCTATGAAAGTCCAAAAAACAGTCAACTGTAATAAATGTGCGTGGAATAAGCCAATGAAAGAGCTCGTCAGGGGAATAATTTAGCTAAGAACAAGAAACCTGTTCGTTAAGCTCAAAAACTACATTAAAAAACGTATCAATGCGTGTTCTGCTCAAGCTAGCGCTTGTTGCAGTTCTATTCTGTTTGATTGTATATGTTAACGCAGACCCATCAGATACCCCATCAGACACACCAACAGATACACCTACCGTTACTGATGTTCCAACAGATACACCAACAGATACGCTCACTGATACGCCAACTAATGTAGATACGACAACAGCTGCACCTACCGATACTCCTACTAGTACGTCAACAGTTACCGATACTCCAAGTCCAACGCCAACTGAATCGCCTACTGATACAGCAACTGATGCAGCAACTACTACAGCCGCTCCTACAACAGATGTTGCTACAACTACTGCTGAGCCTACTACTACTTTTGCGCCAACAACAGATGTGCCAACTACAACAGATACCCCTACACCAACACCCACAGATGTACCAACAACAGATGCACCCACTACAACAGAGGTTCCTACAACTTCGACTGTCGCACCAACGACAGCAGAGCCTACCACTGATGTACCAACAACAACAGCTATTCCCACTACTGAAGCACCAACAACAACTACAGATGCTACAACGACAGCTACACCAACTACAGATACACCAGCACCCACTACCACTGAAGTTCCAACAACTGTAACACCAACAACAGCACCAACTACTACCGAAGCACCAACTACAAGTACAGAGGTTCCTACGACAGTGGCACCTACCACTTCAACAGCAGTCCCAACAACTACTGAAGTATCAACTACCACAGCAGTACCAACAACTACTGATACACCAACTACAAGTACTAGTGCACCAACCACCACTGATGCACCAACGACAACAGTTGCTCTCACAACTACTGAAGCACCAACAACAAGTACTAGTGCTCCAACAACAACTGCGACTCCAACTCCTACAGAAGTACCAACAACTTCAACTGCTGCTCCTACTACGCCTGAGCCTACAACAACAGCGACTCCAACAACTACATCTGCGCCTACCACATCCACCGCAGCACCAACTACCACTGAGGTACCAACTACAACGGCAACCCCAACAACTACTACTGTTGCACCAACTACAACGGTAGCACCTACAACAACTGCTGAGCCCACAACTACTGTTGAACCAACTACTTCTACCGTTGCTCCTACCACCACTGTATCACCAACAACTACAACTGCATCACCCACTACAACTGTCGCACCAACTACAACTGCATCACCCACCACTTCAACTGCGTCACCCACTACAACTGTCGCTCCAACAACTACTTCTGCACCTACTACCTCAACTGCAGTACCAACAACCACTGTTGCACCAACTACGAGCACTACTGCAACACCAACCACAACGACCTCACCAACCACTACCAGTACACCAACCACAACTACTGTAGCACCAACTACTACAACGACACCAACTACTACACTAGCTCCTACTACTACTACCACTTCTCCAACTACTACACAAGCACCAACCACAAGTACTAGCGCGCCAACTACCACAGTCACACCTACAACTACTTCTGTACCTACTACTACTGTATCACCCACTACCTCGACTGCAACGCCAACTACAACTGTTGCACCTACTACAACAGTCACTCCAACAACCACTGTAACACCAGTACCAACCACAGTAGCACCAAATACAACTGTTGCGCCTACTACACTTGAACCAACTTCAAGTACACCCACTGATACACCAACAAACACTCCAGCTGATACTTCAGTACCTGCAACTACTAGTCTACCACAAACCACTCAAGCACCAACTATTCCTGCAGCAACACTACCACCAAGACCATCAGGTGGAAATGTAAGCGTCACCATATCACCCGATAATGGTGTAGTATCCACAACCAACTTTAACATTACAATCTTGTTTGATGGTGAAGTCAACCAACTCACTAGATATAGTTTTGCATTTGTTAAAGAGTGTGGAGCATTGTCAGGAACTACAACTTTCTTACCTGGAGGTATTTCACTTGTGAATAACATTTTACCAAATGCAACATTCCCATGGTTCTTCCCTGGACAGAACTGTACTGCTACTGTAGTTGCTACAGTTACTCAATGTACACAATCTGATTCATGTGCCAATTGGAATGTAAACACTATTGTCAAGTTGAGTGGTTTGGCACCTGCTATTGTAATCACTGCCAATGTCACTGCAGCAAACGTCGTAGATGCTGTATTAACTAGTGCACCTGATCTTAACACTGCTACCGATTCCGATGATGCTATTCAAACTTTTGCTTCCATGTTACTCACCAATATTGAGTCGTTACAAGTCACTAACAACGTCCCAGTTGATGACGACACGACAACCAAGGCTGTAAGCTCTGCAATTGATAACATTATGACTACCTACGAAACTATTTCGAATAACAATCCTCCTTCAAGTCCTGATCAAGTTGTCGCACGTTTCGCTGCTGTTGGATCATTAGTACAGAACCCATCATATGTCAGTACTAGTACAGCTAACGTATCAGTTAGTATCATTGCAAACTCTGTTGATGCTGCTGTCTCTGCAGGTATTCCACTCACTACTGATATGGGTGCACCTGCATTGGCTGCATTGAGCAATGCTCTCGCTGTTGGTGGAAATGGATCTGCCACATCTACTACAGCATCAACTAACGTAGCTATCGCTGCTACCAACGCCATTAAGAAGCTAGCCGATGCCATGATCAACAGTACTCAACTCGGTAACGCACCAACTGTCATGTCAACACCATCTGCTACTGTTGTTCTTGGAAGATCCTACGCTGGTGCAATCAAAACACCAGTAGTAACTCAACTATCAGGATCACAATCTGTAACTTTCCCAATTAATGGAGGTGCTGCAGCTGTAGCTGGAGCCTATGATGTTGTTGGCATGAAAGCTATTGTTGTCAAAACAAATCCATATGGTGGAAGTGTATCCAGTAACGTCATGACTGTATCT
>JAESGV010000695.1_pt1 | contig 14537 bp, 12 predicted proteins | sample 9269781 | NCBI WGS metagenome assembly JAESGV01 (sample SAMN15741586, study PRJNA653496) | algae metagenome | isolation source: Tildeniella torsiva UHER 1998/13D and co-occurring heterotrophs from... | place: Slovakia: Slovak Paradise National Park, Hrabusice, Kosice Region | collected 2000-01-01 | reverse complement strand
TTAAACCACAAGTTTGTTTTGGCGTGTTGCGTTTGATTCTGTTTCATTTGTTTTGGTGGGACACTTGCAAAAATACTGATAGCCTTCGAAATGGAGATATATTCTACCGCACTTCTCGCAACAACGAGGAGCGATGATCGTCATTGATGTGTGGCAAGTCTCTTGCAAAGATCACTCTTAAGACGGTCAACTGAAGCTTTTGTACTTGAAAAAAGTAACGGTAACTTGCAATCCAAGTACAATGGGTACAGGAGTAGCTAAAGCTTGCGAGAAAGTTTTAGCTGCGAGTTGAGTATGGTCAATTTCACAAAATGCAAAGAATTGTGTTCACCAGTTTCAGAAGAAGCTTTCGTGGAGCCTTCCAATCGCGCAATACGTTTTCGGCTTTAAAAACAACATCACTCTTTAGTACCGATGCAATCGCGATATCTACGAGTGGAACAAGTAAAACTAGCGTGGCGAGGTAATAACATATTCTGTGGTTACTAACTTATTTAAGGATACACCACGGAGGCTCCACAACAGCGTTGTCGTTAATAAATTGTGGAGAGGACGATGATGATGCATAATGACAGTTCTATCGTCAAGGTACGATAACAAAAAAGGAAGTTAGTGTAATAAAAAGAAGTTAATTTATTGTACAAAATGGTACATGAGAATGTTTGTTGCTCTATGTTCAAACAACTGTTTTGTAAGCTCTGGTTGATCAAAAATGCGTCATTTGCGTATTTGTCTTCTGTTAATAGCATTAGTTGCGCTTGCGTATTGTGAAGAAACGGTTGGAAAACCATTTCTAATCGGAAATCTATTCAAACAAGTTGTACACAGCATCCCAATACCCGATATCGAACGAGAAACCAAAAATGCGTTTGGAACGATTTCATTTAAACTGAAAAATATCACGCTAGAAGAGTTTGACTTGCTTTTGCGCCCTACAGATTTTGAATACGGAAGACCATATCCGATTCACTTAACATTGCGCACAAAAGCGTCAATGAATTGGAGATACGATATCGACACAATATTTACGACTGGTGATGAAGGACATTTGAACATAGAAGAGATTCTTATCGATTTTGACTTTGTTTCGAGGCTACACTATGAACGTTACCCAAAGATCATTATTGAACCTAGTAAAGTGGTGGCTCACAACATCGACTTAAAAATTAAAAGTAAAGGAATGAGCAATACAGCACAAACAATGCTCAATAACGTTATTGGAGTCTTGTCGAGTGCATTCCGTACGCAAATTGAAAATACGTTACTGACGCAAGTCCAAGGTGTAAGTAAGAAGTTATCAGATGGCGTAAGCTTGGTGGCATTAATACTACTATCTCTGCTTATTATTGTTCCAATCACTACTATTTATCTAAGAGTAAACAAATAAATTTTCTGGTTTACCATAATTTAACTGTAATGCAAGCAGAGAAGCTAATTGCTAAAGGCGATGGCATACTAGCAAAGAAAATCTACTTGGGCAACAAACTCAAAGACGCCAGCTCTTGCTACGAGGAGGCAGCAGGCATTTACCGAAATCAAAAACAACATACGCAATGTGCAGAGGCATATCAAAAGCTAGGTGATGTACTGGAAAAAATGGGTCAAGCTAACCCAGCTGCTTCAGCGTATAAAGAAGCAGCAAATCAATACGATGCTAGCGCACTTTTCGACGGCATGGGCTACGATAATTGTATTGAAATGCTTCGCAAGGCAGCTAGTATTTACTCGTCGAGTGGAAAGAACGGTATGGCCGCATCAGTGTTTAAAGAATTAGCTGAGAAACTAGAAGCTGAAGAAGAAGAAGGCGCATGGAGAGGAGCGCTGTTGGCGTGGCGAGAAGCGTACGACAGATACGAAACAGATAATGCGTTTCCTAACATGAATAATTGCCTCGTCAAAATAGCTGAATTAAGCGCCAACTTGAAAGATTTTAAGCAGTCGGCAAGTACGTGGGACGAGTTGTTGTATGCTGATTGGAATAGAGAAAAGAAAAACTCGGCTTCGTCTACTATGACTAGATTAGCTGTGCAAAAATACGTTTTCAATGCTACATTATGTCGGTTAGCAGCACTGAAGAACACGTACGATAAAGAGGATGTAGAAATAGTTCAGATGGGTTTTACGGAGAAAAATGACGTTGGAAACAATTTTGAAAAGTCAAGAGAGTATCAACTTCTACAAGGCCTATGCAAAGCGTTAGAGCTCAAAGACAAACAATTGTTCGCCAAAGCGATAAAGATTGCTGATGAAGCTATCAAGCTAAATGAGTGGACAATGAATGTTTTAGTTTCTATTAAGAAGGTCATGGAGGAGTCTATGATGAGTTTAGAAGATCCAGACTTGACATAAACAAAAGCATTAAACAATCAAGCCATTCGTTTTGTAAGTCGAACAAAAATCACAACGAGACAGGCAGACCACATCAGCTCAAAACCAGACAAATGTCTGCCTGTAACCAAGTGGCACAACAAAAATCTATTTCTCACACGCGAACAGCTAATTCGCACTACGATTATTTCTCCAGGAGAATACAAAGTAACACGGAACTAAAATACGCTATTATAATGGGATCTTTAACAGTGAATCATTCACAATCGATTTTCACATACCGTCGCGGTTCTCAACAGTATTGTGCGTGAAGTACCTTACACACAAATAAGTATGCCAAAGATCGACATGATCTAGAAAGTAGTCGTAGACTCCTACATTGATACGTATAATTAATGCATTATCATGAGATATTACAAGCTCTGCCAACCTGTAACTACAATTTAGTAAACGTAACCGTTCTTCACAATCCGAGAACACAAAGAGAAAAGTCAGAAGCGCTAAACATGGACCATGAACAGAAATCGAAAAAAACAGTTATAGACGAAATATCCATGGAACATGTAGAAAAACAATCAATCGCAATTCTCAACAAGATTGTTGAAATGACCAAAGGCTACAGTATGTGTACGACGCCTATTGTGGGTGGTCATATCAAATTTTTCGGCAGAGAAGAAGTGATTGCAACGATTGGTTTTCTTCACATACAAAATCTTTACTATTTACAAAGCGGATTTAATAGTAGCACTGTATCGAGCACTCGCAGCACTCGTACAGCCGTTTTCATAGATCAGATGCATGGTTCTGGGAAAACCACTGTTATATGTCGGTTATTCGAAACGCTACACGCTCACAAGGAACTACTCTTTAAAAAGATCAAAAACGCAGATATGCTCGATTTTACACACAAAATATTTGACACATGGCTAGGTGCGCGTAGTATAGTTATTACAAGAGATAGTGAGCAGAGCGTATCGCCTACAAGTTTACTACAACAAATCGCGTCTGAATTTCACGTTGAAACAAACCAGAAATGGAAAGATACGATGCGATCGATTGGAAACAAATGCAAAGCCATTTTACTTCATATTGATCAAGTACCTGATACAATGGAAAAGATGAAAGAACTTTGGACAAGTTGTATCACTTTGGAAGAGGAAGCAACAAGACATGATATACTATTCCAATACATCATCACTGGTTGGAATACGCAGATGACTCAGGTAAGATATATGTACAATTTTAACAAATTTAGATCGCAAAACAGTACACTGGTTTTTATGCTCCGCATGTGATCTTTTTAAACGCACTCGAGGAGCATCGCATAAGAGAGATTTGGAGTGACTACGCACCTCGAATTCCACGTGTTACAATTCCAGTTGAACTACTTGATAGTTTTATTGCTCTACTATACTCAAAAACAGGTACTAATAGTTTCAAATTGTAACAATTAGGTGGTATACCGAGATTTGTACACTACACTTTGGCATCGTTGACTTGTATTGAAAACTATTGTGAAGAAAAGTTCACGTTCGATAAAGTATCACTAGAGTATTTCATGAGCGATATAATGTCGAAGCAGATTCTCATGGTTACCGATAGTAGCTGGTTCATCAACAATAGTGCGTTTTACAGAGACGCGTTTTTATTCTTCATGTTATGTACTATGGATAACAAAGAGTTCAATCTTGTAGACGAGTATCCTGCTGTGTTACCATCTACTGGTCTTTCACTTACTCTCAGAGAGGTGCTCTCCATGCTACCATTTTACATCTCAACGGTAGATGAAAAAGCAAAGAGATGTAAACTAGTTCAAGGTCAATACGCGATTGGCGTACTACAAAGCATAACAAAGAACTTTTGCCAAGATATAGCGTTTATGTTTTTGAAATTGCGTAACCCAACAACACTGGATGTTGACACTCTCTTTGGGCTAATAATAGTGAAGAGTATTATCGCTGGGTCACAAGCACGATCGAACGATACTTGGGTAGATGTATTCCCCTTTTTCAAAGATACGTTCGTTGGCAATGAAAGTATACAGAGTCTAGGAGTTGACGACTGCCATAGTTTACCAATGGCTACTACAATATCTCAACTCTTTGAGCAGATGGAGCGACAGAGACTTTATATAACAGATCATGCATCACGCTCAACCAAGATCCATCACAGAATATTAACAAATGTTATCGTTTCATATGCTGTAAAAGCCAGAGAGCCGATAGGAATTAGTTCGCTGTCCGACGAGATTGAGAGATCAGGTCATGATACTAGTTGTCAGCACGTACTGGTGCTCGTGGCTACCAACTTGACAACAGAGCTATTGTGCCTCGTGCCAAATAACTATGTTGTATTAGATACCGGAGAGTATATCAGTTACACCAAGTTTTTTCTCAGGAGAGTTGACAATATTCCTGTTTCCTTGATTACAGAAACTGGTGTTAACATTGTACTCACAAAAGTTGATGCATGTATTACGGCGAGAGGCAAAGAGATGCAAACAGTTAAAATTAACGGCGAGGTGTTCGAGATGTCGTTACCAATTGGTGGTATTCCTTCCGAGTTTGATACTGATGAAAAAGAACAGTTCACTGTTGCAGAACGAATGCAGGTTGTATTGATAAATCCATGTTGGTTACCTTGTATTGTAGGCGAACAAGCTATGACTGCTCTTGCAGAACTTATTCATACAAGACAGGACATATCTGTAGTTGCAAAAACATACTATAACTACGTTCAGTCCACAAATCTTCCTGCTGGTGATCTCAGTAGCAAGAGAAAGAGAAGCGATAAAGATGAGAGAGAGCGTAGCGACAAGCTAAGATTGATCATTAGAAAAGAAGGTGATGATAACAAGAGAAACAGTCGTTATCGTATTGTGTCGTCATTGTCAGAGTTAGTAGACGCAATCCAAAAGCTTGCAAAGCGTACAGATAAAGTTCCCACGTTAACTAACAATGATGGTGGACTAATCGAGACTGAAGATGATTTTTCTGCATTAACGCAACAGGATACTGTCAATTACAGCTTTGAATAAACTTCGTAGTAAAGTAGATGTTCCATTCGTTTTTGTAACAAATCGTGCAAAATCACATGTTCACACCAGTTAGACCAAAGTCTGCAGACCAAGTGGAGTGTAAATACGTCAAAGCAAATGAAGAATGTCCGTTTGGAACAGAGTGCCACTACAACCACGTTATTAAGCAGCCAATAATCAACGAACAAACAAAAGTCTATTTTCTCGAACCTCGAACACGTGAACAGAAAATACATACCGTACTACGACGCACACTCGAAGAGAACAACTGGGTAAAAACTAGCGCAACAAAGCATCAACTAAAAAGCACGCATATTGACATGTTTTGGGCAACTTGTTATCCAAATCATTTCGTACCAAAAAACGCATGGATTAATCACTACCCAAATTCGTACGAAGTTACAGATAAGAGTTGTTTAGCAGCAAATTTACCATACGACTTTGTCCCACTCGCATTTACACTACCAAAACAATTAGAAGAATTTTCACAAACTACTGACGAGTTGTGGATTCTTAAACCATGCGGTAAAGGTGCAGGAAAGGGAATTTCCGTACAAACACGACAATCTATTCTCACAGAATACAATACCGAAGACGAACAAGCAAAAAAGAAAGTCGTCGTATGCAAATACATAACAAATCCGTTACTCGTTGATAACAAAAAAGTTGATTTCCGGATGTATGTTTTACTCCATCAAAATGAGATTTATTTGTACAAGGAGGGTATTGGTCGTTTTGCAAGTGAAGATTATACCAATGATGTTCACAGTTTGAATAATCCTTTTATTCATATCACAAATAATTCAATAAATAATAAAAAAATGAGAATGAATCCAAATGCAAGGGAGGGATTCTATAAGAATCAACCCATGATGGATGTAGTTGGTGAGCATGTCACGCTAGAGTCGTTGTATGATTTGGTACGGCAAACGTTTTTAGGGACTGTGTATCACCCTGATAAGAGGGGAGATATACCGTATGATAATTGTTTTGAGTTGTTTGGTATTGATATATTGTTTGACGATCAGTATAGACCGTATCTGTTGGAGGTGAACAGTATGCCGGATCTTAACGGAATGAGTACGAATGGGCGAGTTGTAATTGACGTCGATTTTAAGATTAAATCGGAAATGCTAGCAAACGCTCTGAATATCGTATTTGGTAGTCAAGATCAAGGAAACTTTGTAAGATTATAAAATTATTCGATATTTTTATTTTTTATTTTTATTTTATTACAAAATAAAAATAGCTGGGCAAGATAAAAAGGCTTCGCAAAAGCTTCAATCTCAACATCAAAAAAGTAGAAATGCAATCATACTCATACACCAAGAAGTACTCATCACAATCAGAATCAATTACCAATGAAAATGGTGAAACTGATTCAAAGGGATCTTTTACACAAAGCGAATTCGTAAATGAAAATGGAGAAAAATGGAGCGATTCCAAAACTACCAATTGGGAGAAACCACACGACCAAGCGCTTCAATACAACACTACTGACAATAAGGCATTGAAAGAATAAATTGTCATTGTACATACGAATTGTTACAGCTCTTTTTAATACCGATCTCAAGTTTCTTTTAATCATCGTGAAGTGTGACTTGCTCTTCATAGTTACCGTGTTAGCAGCATTAGAGTTATTCTGTATGGAATTGCGACGTGATTTGCTCCTCAGAAATCAACATCTTGTGGTATTCTTCAAACTCGGATGTCTTCTTCACGCGAGAAAACGTGTCCATTAAATTTACGTATACACTGTCGCTAATCTTCTTCCACATGACCATTGCATCAGTTGGATCATCAAACGATTGAGAATTGACTACTTTTCTGTATGCATCTACAGCATTACTCGGTAGATTGAGTTCATAAGGCGAGTTTCTTTCCAAAAACTGTTCTAAAAAGATTGCCAGCTCTCGTCGACGGATTTCAATCGTTTGCGATGGGTATGTAGCAAGTACCGATTTCAGATGCTTGTACGCTTCCAAATTTTCCAAACTAAACTCGTGTTCACAGTAATCAGAGATGATCTTCAAACCACGAGCATCAGAAAGTGCAAGCGCAAGTAGCTCATTTGCAGGTAAATCTTTAACGCAAAACGAATCTAACAGATGATCTTTCATCATGTCATAGTTCTTGTGTTTCCTACGGACATGCAATTCTTTAACGAGATTGATCGCACGAACGATGCTAATCAGACCACCACTCATTAAAAGTACAGACATGAAATAAATAACTTGAACGACTTCAAACGCACCAGGTGTCGTGATTTGAGTAAAATCAGATAAAATGATGTTAAATGCACCTGCAATGATACATGGAATAAACATGGTTGCTTCTAAACGGAACATAAGTGGATCATCAGTGATAAATCTCGATTTCCAGCCACAAGTACGTAAGAGTTTGAATCTATCGGCAATAAAGATATCATAAAAGAACAACAATAATGCGATCACGGCAAAGAAACACAACACTGCATCATTAGCAAGTGTAAAGTTGTGTAGATATGAAGTGCCCATGAAAATGTATGCCGTGTAGAAAGCGGCCCATAAACACGCCCAAAACAATGTATAAAGAACGACAACAAGTCTAAACGTACGTTCCCGAGCAATAAACTTGAACAATGCTAAGTTATAGCGAGCACCACTACCCATACGCTTGTAAATATACTTCTGGGCTAAAAAGCGTAACATTTGCATCACACTAGCAATACCACACAACTGTAGCAATACTGATGACACAACATCAACTAGAGCGACATGAGGAGCATATGCTCCAGCCATAGATAACGAGTTCCATGTTATACCACCTGCACTACTCACAAACACGTAGAATAAACCCAAATACGGGTATATGTGTCTACTACGTATAGGTTGTTTATCTCGCTGCACTACCAACGCGATGAAAAGCACCGCACATAGTACAACAAAGAATGCAAAATAGGTCGTACGACCAATCAAAGAGTTTGTTACTTTTGTAGGTGTGTACTTGTCATCCCATATGTTACCTTTACCTAGACGTTGGGTAGTGATGGGCGTATAATTAAACGAAAACTTGATCACTCGGTCAACGCATGTTGCGTTGAGTGGTGTATTTGGTGCGTTTAGAAAACGAATCATGAGTGTATCAGCACAGGAAGAAGAGTAACCTGGAACAGGTGTACGAGTAATTAACCAGTACCCATCTGCAGGAAATGGAACAAATTTCTGCAATGGCGCGCTAAAATGATTTGCAAATGAAGTTGCATTTTCTAATGGAGAAAATTGGTCATAACCACCATTCATCATGAGCATAGGTTTTGTATAGTTTGCAATGGACTCATAGTACAAACTCTTTGGTGCTACTTGCCAATTTTGTACTGCAATATTGGACAACATTTTCGTAGGATGTATCGAAGAAGCAGTGTATTGCCTAGCCCACTCCTTGTTTATACCATCTCTAGCAAATTCCGATAGTAAAAGATGTAGTTCTAGTGCAGAAGAACTTCCTGATGATGAAGGTGGGAATCTTCCCTCTCCTGATCGTTTCACTAACTCGTATACGTCACTGGTATCAAACAAGTTACAACGAGAGTATCGATGAATAAGTACTGGTATTAGAATCCTAAAGTTTGGACTAAATAATCGATACGCGGCATCTGGGAGAATATTCAAACTTGTTGCTCCGCATATTGGCCGATCTGAATCTAATCGATCTACAAAATCTTTAAATGTGTTGATGGCATCGAATCCTTGTCCGTATCGTTTTACGAGTTCGTTACCATCGGAATCCATATACCACTTGAGCATTTTTCTTGCCATTTCATTTCTATTTACATCAACTAGAGTCGCGTTGCAATATTTTCCTGCGCATACGCCATCCATGACGACGGCATCAAACGTGTTTGGTGATATTTGTAATACACGGTGGATAATGTAGGAACCACTGTATAAGCCATAAACATATACTGGTGTGTTGTTCCTAACGGAGGCCACGAGATCTATAATGTCGTACGCGATGGTATCTACCGAGAAAGCATCAAAATAGTTTTTCCCGAGTTTATCTTGCACTCGTTTCTGCCAATCGGATGTGTATGAGAATGCTTCCGGTGTCAACAGTGTGTCTAGATTGTTTGACCGGCCAGTACCACGTATGTCTGGTATAAAAATATTGTATTTTGATTTGAACCTGTCGAAAAGGTAGTCTGAGACATCATATAGACCAGCTGCACTCCCACCCTGTCGTTGTTAATTTATAGTTAATAGTATGACATACAAAAAGTCCTCCTAGTACGATAATAGTCCCTGTTGGTGTAGCAGATGTAGAGTTGTATCTTCTAACGAAAAAATTGATGTCACGAGATGTAGGATCATTATAGAAGAGTTTTATCTTTGCAGTGGCGCATACGCTCGTATTCTTGATTTGACTGGGACAACCTGTCCACCGTAGGTCCATACCCAGTACCGAGTGAGCACATAGAAGCACAAGCAGCACGAAAATCGTGCAGGTCTTCATCTTGGAAACTTGCTGAGCTCACTTGTCACCTTTCAGTGATGTTGTAACTAAGGCAAGAAGCGCGACGTTAGGCCAAGAAGCATAGCAACTCACTTAAGAATTTGGCTGACCGATTGTTTTTTACGTTTGTAAAGATGAGCAGAACGCCTTGGGTCACCTCGGGTGAAGATCTCAGACGAGAACGACTTCACAAATTATGTGTTGTACTGTGGGAAACACACGACGAATCATTCAAAGCCTATTGGCGTGAATCGGATCCTGTTACACGCAAAAACTTTTTGTTAAAAGTTTGCCCAACATTACCGATTGCAAATGAATATAAAAAAGAATTTACTGATATTCTAATGCCAGAACTAACCGTAAATTCACTTGGTGGAAATGATGGCAACCGTTTAATTGATTTATTCACATTTTTGCCTGTAACACGTACGAAGACGTCATGAAGAGCGAATACAACAAAACATACGATCGTTACATGAATCAAAAAGCATTTTCTGAACTTCCATACAAATACGCTTGGCCAGTTGATGATAAAATGTACAAAACGCCAAGCGGCAAGCTTATCGATATCACAAAGTCAAACTATTTCCGAGACCAACGTCAACAACAAGAAGCGATCGATTCACAAAGTGTTAGACATGCACGAGTTGCATGGTGCACAGAACTACGTATCAAAAGCATGTTAATATTTTTGTCCATGATCCTCGAACAGCACATTGCCATTGTATATAAATCAACAGTAGGAACAAGAACAGTACAAGCGTTAGGGTGTCGATACTGTGGAAACAGAGCAGAAAAGAAGTGTAAAGGTTGTAATATGTTATATTACTGCAGTAGAGGATGCCAAAGAGCAGGTATGTATTACTAATTATCTAACAATAGATTGGAAAAAACACAAAGAAAAATGTAAAAAGAAAGAAAAAGACTATGAGCTATTTAAATTACGTGTACACGATCCTGCAAAAAGATGTCCTATCAAGTTGGTACATCCAAAAATTGTTGAACAAGTGAAACGACTTGGTGGAAACTTTTTGGAAATCGCATGCATGGATTACAAACATTCACTTGGTCATGATATACGCGTGCAGCCATGGGCTCAAGCAGTTGTGAACATACAATTCCCAAAGAATAGAATGCGACTCGGAAGTGAAAGTATGAAGTTGATGATATCCGATGGGGACAGTTTTGCATTCCGACACAAGAAGCAGAGACGTGTCCCGAGTTATGTGAAAAAGATTTGATTTGTTTTGGCGATGGTAATGAAATTTTAGCCATTCGACAAGATACTGCAAGACAAGCAAATCGTGATGTTATGGTACAAATTATCAACGATACTACCAATACAGCAACATCAGTACTACTTTCAGATTTATTAGAGAGCATGACGTGGATTGATTATAATGAGTAAAAGTACAGTTTACCACATGATGTGTTTGTTGATCCAAGTGTTGTCATCACTTGCTCGGCTGGTCATCTTTTTCAATTCTGCCATGACAAACAGCAGAATTCCAAATGGTATGCCGGTCAACCAGTTCTTGAAGGGTAACGGAGCAGCAAAGAATGCAGTGTTGATGCCAGGACAATAAATAAACAGACAAATTAACGCTAGTTGTAGAGCGTAGCCAAATATTGTATGAAGTCCTAAACTATGCCGGAATAAACTCAATCTTCTTGTCTTACATGCTAACATGTTTCCCCACTGACTAGCGATTACAGCAACAAAATAGGCGCTACTTGCTAGCTTTAATACTTCTAGTTGTTCTTGTTCGTTAAACTCTTGACCTAGTGCGTTTGTTATAGGTGCTGCTCCACGCATAAACGATCCATCTAACGTGATGAATGGTAACATGTTAGGAGTAAATCCATAACTTGCCATAACAACAAAGTATGAATAGAAACCAGCTAGAGTTACAACTACACCTGCTTGTGCATACGAGTAGAAAATGACTTGTTTCGGTACAAGTGATTCTGAGCTCTTTCGTGGTGGTCGTTTCATGATTTCACTTTCTGCAGGTTCATAAGCTAGTAAAATCGCTGGAATGGTATCTAACGCGATATCTATGGATAACATCATCAATGTACTTAGTGGTAACGGGAAACCAAAAATATATCCTGCTAAAAGTGGACATAGTTCTGCCAAATTGTGACTAATCACATAAGCTATCGCTTTTTTTAAATTATCAAAAATTAAACGACCTTCTGCAACTGCATGAACAATAGAAGCAAAATTATCATCCATGAGAATCATATTTGCAGCTTCTTTTGAGACATCAGAACCTCCTATTCCCATAGCGATACCAATATCGGCTTTCTTGAGTGCAGGAGAGTCGTTTACACCGTCACCTGTTACAGCTACAAACTCTCCACGTTGTTGACATTGACCAACAATTACGAGTTTCTGTTCAGGAGATGTACGAGCAAATACGATTTGACGTTTTTGTAAAATGTGATTCCAATCATTGTTGGTCAAGTGAGGAATGGCATCTCCAGCGATGACTGCTGCTGGCGCATCAACTTCTTCTTGCTTTATAGCTCCGTGTTCGACATGATACGTTGCAATATGATCTACTTGAATAATATTCACTTGTTTTGCAATTGCTTTTGCAGTTTCTGGGTGATCGCCTGTTACCATGATGACACGAACACCTGCTTCAATGCAAGTTAGCACAGCTTCAGGTACACCTTCTTTTGGAGGATCAATCAGTGACATTAACCCAATAAACTTCATGTTGTTTCTTGGAAGGTTCAAATCACTTGGTGTAGCAGATCGTAATGTGTTTTGTAAATAGTGTTGAATGATGATATCATCTTCAGTGAGGACGAGTTCGGAAAACCCGAGAATACGTTCACCATATGATGATAGTTGAACGATTGTTTCGTCGAATTGGTCTGGTTGTGTTTCACAGTATTGCGTAATACGTTCTGGAGCACCTTTCATGTAAATTTTGAAAACTTGATTGGCTGTGTCATGATGAACTTGAATTTGCCACTTGTTTGTCGAATTGAATGGAATCGAGTACAATTCTGGATTTTCTCCTCGTACTTGGGAAACATTGTTGATTTTTTCGCAGAAACGTAACAGTGCTGTTTCTGACGCATCACCAGATACTTTTCTCTTGGCAACGACTTCATTTTCATCCAAAAATGTTGCATTGTTACAAATGGCCGCGCATGCGTACAGTTTCTTAAACGTTTCTGAATTCACATCAAAATCTTGTCTATTTTCATTCGAGTTGGTATCGCAACTAAAAACATGGTTATCGTACCACAAGTGAGAAACAGTCATACGATTCTGAGTCAATGTTCCCGTTTTGTCACTACAAATTGTCGTACTACTTCCCAACGTCTCAACAGCTTCCAAATTCTTCACCATGACATGTTTGTTTTTCATTCTTTTTGCAGTGACAGTGAGTACAGCCGTAACGGCAGGCATTAACGCTTGTGGAATATTAGCAACAATGATGGCTATTACAGCGACAAAATTGTTGATGATTTGATTGGGTTTGTTGTATATCGAGCAACTCACAATTAAGCAAATCAAACCTTCTACGATGGCAACTGCGGAGATGCATTTGATAAAGCGATCAAAATCTCGGCGGAGTGGTGTTACTCGTACTTTTGTAGTGGATACTAGTGTTGCAATGTTTCCAATCGCTGTTTTATCTCCTGTGTGAACTGCCAAACATGTTGCTGTGCCTTTTGTTGCATAGGTTCCATAGAAACACATATTGTGAGCGTTGATTTGTGTAGTGTGAACATGAGTAGTTGAACGGGCTTGTGCTTCAGTTTCTCCTGTGAGTGTTGAGTTGTCCACGTACAATTCGTTGTTACTGATGATTAACATGTCTGCAGGAACTTTATCTCCACCCTTACGGTTAGTGTGTTGCATGAGTTTGACATACTTTGACTATTGCGATATCTCCAGGTACTATTTCTTCTGGATGAATAACATTGACGACTCCGTTGCGAATAACTGTTGCGTGCACTGGAATTAAATCCATGAAGCCTTTCAAAACTGATGAAGAGGTTGCCTCTTGTATGAACGTGAAAAATGCTGTTACGAAAACAACACATATGAGTACAATGGCGACGTACAAGTTATCATAAACTGGGTTTGTTGGATGCTGTCCCAATTCAACGAAAAAACTTATCAAACACAACAACGCTGCTATTTCCATGAGCACAGTTCCAAAATCCAAAAACTGTTTGATGAATTGTTTCCATAAAGGATTGCTCTTTGGTGGTGTGAGTCTATTGCGACCACACTTCTCCAGTAACCGTGTTGCGTCTTGCGGAGATAAACCAAGTGACTGTTCTGGTCGCTCGACATTAATGTTGCTCTCGGGAAACACAGATGCTACATCTTGTATCTGTTAGGTTGTCAGTTCTCTTTAACGTTACGCATACTTGTAAGAGGTGAACATCTTCTCTACGTTTGTCCTCAGTGAGGACCGTCTTCATGTTGTGTGAACCGTTTGCTGCGCGAAAACTATGGACAACTTGAAATGCCTTGTTTGGACTGGTAATGCGAAGAGTTAGCAGCTATTAAAAATTGCGAATTTAACATTTACAACTCTCTTGACTTGTATATTTGAACTTGCTTGTGTCAATTCCATGAGCTCTCCATTTGGCCAGTATTGTATCCAAATCCACTTGTGTATACTTTGGCGATCGCATCAAA
>JAESGV010000694.1_pt1 | contig 14568 bp, 17 predicted proteins | sample 9269781 | NCBI WGS metagenome assembly JAESGV01 (sample SAMN15741586, study PRJNA653496) | algae metagenome | isolation source: Tildeniella torsiva UHER 1998/13D and co-occurring heterotrophs from... | place: Slovakia: Slovak Paradise National Park, Hrabusice, Kosice Region | collected 2000-01-01 | reverse complement strand
AGGTTCGTGTACACTCCGCTCAAATGTCTTTGGAAGAAATCTTCAAGGATAGAGTTTCTTTCAAGAAGGGTATCATTGATGGAATTCAAATCGAACTCGACCAATTCGGATTGAAGGTATTCAATGCTAACATCAAGGAGTTGGAAGACGCTCACGGTAGTGAATACTTCAGCTACATGCGTCAAAAGACTCGCTCATTGGCAGAGAATGAGGCAAAAATTAACATTGCCGATGCCAACAATAAGGGAGCCATTGGTCAAGCACAAAAGGAATCCGAAACTCGTATCACTACTGCCAACATCACTTCAAGAACTATCATTGCCGAAAACGAACAAAAGCAAACTGTATTGAACTCCAACACTCAGTTCCAATTAGCTCAAATCGAACAAGAGACCAGACTCAAGATGTCTCGCGTGACACAAGACCAAGAGATTCAAAAGAAGAATCTTGATTTGGAACGTCAAGTCGAAGAAGTTCGCCAACAAAAACGTTTAGAAGAGTTACGTGCTAGCAAGGGTACTGATGCTCAAATCGCTTACGAAATCGTACAAAAGGAAACTGATGCAGAAGTCTACAAGCAACAAAAGATTGCAGAAGCTCGCTTGTACAACCAGCTAAAGGAAGCTGAAGGTATCACCCTCCTTGCCAACTCTCAAAAGAAGGCTTTGGAAGAATACGCAAAGGTCTTCAAGGACGATCACTCGTTATTGACCTACGCCATGATGGAAAGAGGATTGTTCACCGAAATGGCCGAAGTCAATGCCAAGGCTATCAATGGATTGAATCCACAAATCACCGTTTGGAACACTGGTGCAGCTGGAGAAGGATCAGATCCATTCGGTAGCTTTCGCTCCATCTTCCAAGCGATTCCACCAGTCTTGAGCACCGTCCAAGCTCAAACAGGAATTCAACCACCATCATGGATGGGTACTGTCCCACAAAATTCTGGTAAGAGAGAAAAATAAACACGAAACTTTTTTAATTATACAAATCCCAGTCGGACATTAGTATATGTTCTCGAACTCGTTCACTAGTAATTAAATTAGGACTACATTGTGCGAGTGTATACATGTCACGTGGTGTGATGACGAATTGATCGCGATTGCCAAACTCTGTGTTAATGATGTCATCTTCTTCTTCGTCGTATGGTTTTCCGTTTGCGTCAACGTTCCGCATGTATGGAATATCATCTAGATAGTGTGAATAACTAGATCATTAGTATTTGATGGAAACGAGTTTCTTACCTATGCACTACGTCTGGAATCTCTAATGGTGTTTTCGCGCTGCAATACTCTCCAATTGGTGGTGTATATTCACTCCTCATTTCTAGTAGCGCTTCTGTTGTTTTCAGTTTTTTCATGGCGATTATTTTGGCTAGAATATTTTTCAAGTGGAACTCTAGTGCGCGTTGAACATATGTGACACTTTCCTCTGGAACGGTGACGCCAGTCTCATGCGCGAGTTTTGTCATCTTGTTACGTACGATATCACGATCTGGAAACGCGATGCCAGCTGTTAACGGTTCGTTTGGTATGGGATCAAGTAGTGATGTATCTGTAACACGGTTCCGTAGTAATAAATTCTTTTTCTTTTCGATTTTTTTGTATAGTACCAGATCGACTGGTTTAGTTGGTTCTTTGATGGGAATAGAGTGTGTACTACGCGCGTTGAAAATTAAGCACCGAATAAAATAATTATGTAATGGAACTGTGATGTTAAGTTTAAGAAAAGTGTACGTACTGAAATCGGCACCTAGAAGCACCTTAACAGTGTGGTCCCACTCCATCTTTGATAGTTTGGATTGTAAAAATAATGCTAACATCTCCCAGTAAGTGCGACTCTTTTGTGATGACTGTAACTTTCTGTCTATCGCTTGTTTTATAGTATTCAAGTTCACGCGTTCGTTGTCGCGACGCTGCCGTCTTTCAATGATGTGGTCGTATTCATCATAGCCACCAATCTTCATGTTGTTACTTTGTTTGTTTTGCGTTGGTTGAGCAGTCTTTACAAGAACGTGACAAGCAGTCCACAACAGACTTGCACCACAAGAAACTAGCTACAAGGTAACTGAGCACTGAGCACAGTTCAAGCATATTGTCGACAAAATCTTTTAGAAATTGACAATGAAAAACCAATCCAGTTCTGAATTTACTCGTTTCAAAAGTGTTAAACTCCTCATTTCTTTGCAAGCACAAGTGTTACTAGTACGCCAAAAAACTTATGTAACCGTTACATTGTCAACTCTGTCTTTTTCAAACATTGAACTTCACTCTTCAACACGATGGACCCTCAATTAATTTTGAATGCACTCCAGGGTTCGCTTAACCCAGACAAGGATATTCGTATCGAAGCAGAGCATGCGTTGGAGCAATTTTCGAAACACCCAAACTATGCTGTCGCTCTCGCAAAAATCGTAGTATCACAGAACAACAATATAAACGTATACATTCGACAGTTGGCAGGTGTTATATTGCGAAGATATGTAAAAGAAAACTGGAATAATGTTAGTGAAGAAGATAAGGCTATTCTTCGTGAGAACTTGCCAATTGGACTTACAGACCCAAACACAAAATTCACAACTGCCGTCGTAAGTCTAATTCTTCAAATACTAATTGTGTGAAATAGAGCATGATTATGGGTGAGATTGCAGAAAACGATTTCCCAGAAAAATGGCCCAATCTAGTAACTAATCTTCTACATCTATTCGAGAATTCGAATCCCACCGCTCCAACTGCAGGAAGTTCAATGAAATGTTTATTGGTCGTTTCAGAACACTTTAACGATGCTCAAGTACAATTCGTGTTTCCCAACTTGGTACGTGTGAATTAACTTTTCTAACCATGTAGGTTCCTTACATGATGCGCACTTCAATCGATGAACGATACTCACAATCAACACGCGCTCGAGCACTACAAGTCGTTAACAAACTATACAAACTTTTATCCATGGTTAGTCTCGAGTTCGAAGAAGGTACACAAAAGCTCTTGAAACCAGTCATCGATCCAACATTGAAAATAGTTACAACGAATATCACATCAAGTCCAAGCGTACAAATACGTTGCGAATCACTCAAAGTTATCATGACAATGGTCAAAAACTTTGGAAAAGAAATTAAAATCAACTTGGCTGCTTATGTGTGGGAAAGTTTGAAACGAAGTTACCAAACGTATTTGGATCGTGTCGTGGAAGGTGTCGAAGAAGAAGAGTTTGATGAAGAAGGTGATAGTATCAACTTTTCGACGCTCATATGTCAACAATTGGTACGTGAACATGTTTGAATACTAACTATTAGGAATTACTTTTAACATTGTTGACGAGTAAAATCCATCGCAAGTATTTCAAGAATATCGCCAACTTGACAGACTTGATCGTTGGATACATGCAACTAACAACAAGTGATTTGGATTTATTCCAAGATGATCCAAACCAATTCATTTCCGATGAAGATAACATTGGCGTTCGTGATTCATGTCAAAACATTCTCAATAATGTCATCAACGAGTTTGGTAAAAATGGCATGATGATGGTCATCAAAAGTGTTGGACTTTGTTTGGTAGAAAGCGACGCCAGAATGAAACGAAACGACAAAAGTTGGTGGAAAATGCGTGAAGCTGCAATTCTTGGTTTAGGTTCACTACAAGAAGAGCTACTCGCAAAACAAGTTCCATTTGATTCAGAAACACTACTCAAGAGTTTGTTTGCGTTAGATTTATCATCAAATAATGTGTTCCTACAAGCACGTGCGATACACATTATTTCACAACTTCATGAAATTGTTCCTAACCAGTTGCTATCGCAATTTTCACAATTTTTATCAGCGATTATCGCACCAGGAACAAAAGCACCAGTTGGATTACAATTATACGCATGTAGAGCTGTTGGAAGACTAGTAGAAGCTGATAGTATCGAACCAAATGCTATTCGGCCGATTTTAGCTGGTGTTTGTACACTAAGTGGAGAAACAACTGATGATACAGCGCATATTGTTTTGGAAGCACTAGCAGCTCTTATTAACGCAAAACCAGAATGCATTGAAGGTGCAGAACAATCTGTTATTCAGATTCTCGTTCAGTTGATCACTAAATTCAGCAGTGATCCAATGATTCCAGTACGTTAAATGTTATAACAAACTAACATTACTAGAGTGATATTCTTAACGTTATTGACAAGATTGCCAAATCAAAGAGTTACGAAAAGTTGTTACAACTATTGGCACCTTACTTGGCGCAACAATTAATGCATGTACAAACAGAAGAACGTTTACGCGTTGTTCAGATCTTGATAGATGTTGCAACCTCGCTAATACGATTCTCAAAGACAGACCAACACCGTGTTGCGTTACTAAACACTGTTTTCGTGCCTGTAGCAACACTCATACTCGATAACGATGACGCAGAGCTACTACAAAACGGAGCCGAGTGTTTACGTGGTTTCGTATACACTTGTGGAAACTTACTTGTTTCACACAAACTACCAAACAATGCTGTACCTGTACAACTATTACTGAACGTGGTAGGAAAGCTACTACAACCAGATCTTCCAGAAAGTGCAAGTATGCAAGTTGGAGATTTAATTTCGTTACTATTTACAAAAGTTGGATCAGTACTCGATAGCAACACAATTCAAGGAATTCTAGTTGCCACCGTACGCAAACTATCTACCGCGACAAGTCTTTCCTTGATTCAAACTTTAGTGTTCCTCTACGCCAAGTTATTCCTCACCTTGTTTGACCAAACGCTACAATTCCTTATCTCAAACCAAGCGGAAACCATAGTCAACAATCAGCCAGTTAAAATCTCTGCACTAGAGTTGGTGCTCATCAAGTGGTGTGATTGTCAACCAAGTTTCTTTGGTAAATACAAACTAAAAGTAACAGCGCTAGGACTCATCAAACTATTACAGAGCTCTCACAAGAGTTTAGATTCTGTAAAAGTAATTGTTGATGTACCATCAAGACATGAAGGTATGAGAACAAGATCAAAAGGTCCACCACCGCAACAAGCTATTCCTTTTATTTTGCAAGCATTCATCTTAATTGTAGACTCGTACGCTAGAGTTATTGAGAGTAATGTTACAAACCAAAAAGATTTACATGCGTTAATGTATGGGTATCACGGTAGTGACACTGACGAAGATTATGACGATACTGATGAGGACGAAGAGTATGATGGTGATATGGATGAATTAGCAAATCTTGTTTCGAACAATCAAGAGGATGATGAAGAGGAAGATGATATTGAAGATCCATTCTCGCAAGATGATTCTCTAAATCAAGTTGATTTGTTACAACTCGTTCCTAATGTTGTACGAGAGGCTTGTAACAAGTATGGACAACAATTAATCAATGGATGTACACCATTCATGACTGCAAGTCAACAAAAAACATTAGAAGGAATATTAAATCCAAAATAACCTATTTTATTACATACACCTCTCAATTCACGTTGTACAATAACCGTTCTACATAGCACCCTTACGAACCGTTGCTTGCTGTTTACAAGACGTCAAAAATGTCAACCAAAATAGAAGAAATTCACCCACAAAATGACGCAACAGCAGGTTATCATTCCTACACTTCAAACACCAGAATCCACTCGCACAAAGAGTGGTATTGTCCGTAAATTCTCAAATCTTATCAAAATGTCACCGCGAGGAACACTAGACAAGTCGCCAGTTTCACCACGCGAGTCTACATCTACTTCCCCACCCGCAACACCACCAACTGTAGCTAGAGTTTCAGAATTACCACCTAAGCCAGCAAATACACTTAGCACTGAGGAGTATGTTAGCAGCAATACACCGTACTCCCCTAGAAAAGTCAAACCAACTAGGACATTCACACGGAGGCAAAGAAGCGATATTGATGAAACCACTATGAACACAGTCTCACAACAGTAGTATGTATAAAATGTTAAAAATATTTATTCACAATTCGTGTTTGGTTGATGCTTACACTGCAAGCGTGATGCAGGCATACCCCTAGCAGCTCGCCCGTCTTCTTTGTGACATCTTGTCAACAGTGCATATTCCGATTTGGAGTGATCTCTTTGCTAGCATTTAACGAGCTAACAATCAATATCATTGCAACATCCTTGCTACCTTCGCACAGGCACTTTTCGATGCTTTTAATTAACATTCCCAAATTGCAGTCATGATTTCTTTTCCTTGGAAACACTTCTTGTTACAGTGCCAGATGGTACAAAACGCGTAACATATTTATCAGTTTATACTTTTTTCTAAGTAACCCGATCAACTACGAGAAAACAACTACAGTACCTGCATTCCTCAATTAAACCTCAAAACTCTGAACTAAGTTTTGCATCCAACAAGTTAGATAATTCATATTTTACTAACTCACAACCTGGGATATATTCTTAACGGATCACAAACGTACAGACACCAGATAACAGCGTCAACTCCACCTAGAAAGTTTAATATGAAAAGTTTAGAGGATCTCTTTGTTGTGATCTCGATTCTGTGCCACCGGGTGCGTTGCTCAGGCTATTGTGACACTGGTTAGGGAGCTTCGGCTACTCAATAGAGATTCGTTACTTTATTAGCCAAAGATCTCCTAGAATCTTCAGTAGATCCATTGCATCATAATTTCACAAAACAAAGCAATCTGAAGCCAACAGGTTTGGTTAACTGACCATAATACGCTCAAATCGAGGCTTTAAGATTAATCAACTTCCTAAATTACGTATTTCACTTGATAAAAATTTCTAATTGCCCGTAGGATAAACTAAAGATGCATCCTCAAAAGAATCTATTGCTGTTCAGATTAACACAGATAAAAAACAAACAACAACATGAGCAGTCTATCTTACGATGATACCGTAGAAATCTGTCAAGCCCTACAGAAATCCTTAGAAGAACCCTACTGCGATCCTAGTCATATCGTTCTAGTCGATAATTTTGCAGTCGTACGAAACTCTGTTAAACTGCAACTAGAACAAGCCGGATACCAAGTCACACCACTTGCAAGCGGAGAGGAACTCATTCAACATTACCAAAAACTAGTACGCTCCGGACAACGAGCATTACCAGCCATTCTTACTGAATACAGGATGAAGGGCATAGATGGCGCAACCACCGCACAAATTATCAAAGACATGGCACCTGCAGTTAAAATCATACTGTTTACTGCAGACGTCAATCTATCACCACGCGCAAAAGAAAAAGTCGATTCTGTCCTAATCAAGCCAGTAACTTTCGATGAAATTGAAGAAACATTATTTTCAGTTATCGATGTGATAGCATAGAGAACTAACTGTACATATTTCTTAAGTACATCTTAAGTGATGTACATCTAGGCGTATTAAACATTTATTTTATTTACTTATCCTGTGCTAAAAGAGGAATCTTGTTTTGGATCTTTGAAAATACAAACTAAGATAATATGATCAAGCTCTTGCTTTGCGCACTGATGGGAGCGGTACTGGCTCAGCAAACGAAAGCTAGTACAGCGTCGGTAAACTCTTTGATTGTTACCGTGAGCATGTGCATATTCGTTATCGCAATTGCTGTTTTCACAATGGTTGCATTAATTAGAGGAGCTGCTAATGGACCTCCACAAAAATCGGATCCGCCATTGAGCGAGCAACAAGGTAAGATTAAGGAAATTGAAATGTTAACAATCAAATAGCACCAAAAGATGGAAAAGAATTAGAGGATGTTAAGCCAGCTGAGATCGCAGAAGTTTAAACAATGTAATCCATAAATCTAGTTTCTATCTGCATTGTATTTGTTTGGTTGTCCCAACAAGTGAAAACAAACATGGACTCACTGTACGACGATCTAGAAGCAGCTCCTGCGCCGGCTCCACAATCCATTATTCAACCACAACCTGTAGTGCCAAACAAAGAGGATAAAGATTCCAAACTTGTTTTATTAACTACACAACTCGAAAATGAACAATTAAAAAAGCAAAATACAAACCTCAAACTCGAAAACGAAATACTGAAAAAGAAAAATGCAGAACTACAAGATCAAAATAATACTCTGAAAATGAATATTTCTCAATTATTTATAACAGCGAAACAACAATTGCGAGAAAAAGACCAAGAGATAGAGCAACTACAAGAACAAGTTCAAAGACACGAACGCGAAGCGCAACGACCTATGAAAAAGCAACGCACGCAATATTCTCCTCCACAACAAGCACCAACGTATCCTCAATTCTTACCACCAACAAGTCCACCAAATCCAAGTACTTACGCCAACAATCCTTACATGTAACTGTACAAAAGATAACAAATTGCCAGATTAGTACAAGCTCAGAGAACTACAGTGATGCAAAACAACTCACAACAAGTCGATACTTTGTCATAAAAGCTCTATGTCACTCACGAAGATGATACAAACAAAACATGCAAGTCGTGCAACTCAATGTCGGTGGAAAACATTTCAGTACCACATCAGCAACTATTCGGTCCATGAACATCTCAGAATCGTTTATTGACCGAGACCCAACGTTCTTTCATTACATTTTGAATTATTTGCGAAACGGATGCGTCGTACTTCCAAATGAAACTGACGAACTCGAACAATTACGCGTAGAAGCAGAGCACTATGGCGTTGATGAACTCGTGAAAGAAATTGAAGCACTAATCAAGAACAAGACGATTGCCAAGGAAATAATTATCATGAGAAAGCAAAGAGATAGCACCATTGTGAATGTAGAAGGTCCAATTCAAGTCTTTGACCTGTTGTCAAAGAATGCACAAAATCTTGGGATTGGAGCATTCTTATTCTCAAAATGTGTCAACAGTCGGAAATACGTTGAGTGGAAAATATGCGCAAAAGATACAGCAAAAGCAAAAGATCTACCAAAGCAAATGATAATGTTTCTAAGTCAGAGCAACTGCACATTGAAGAGTGCATCTAGTTCTGAAACTAGCGAGATATTTGTACTAGAATATGCAGTAAAAGAGATACTTTGTTAAGACACCATTATAACAGCTAGTTTCAAGAGCGCGTGTCGAATCAACCTGGCTGACATTGACGTTTGACTGAACTCTTCAACAGAAATGTAGTGTGGCGTCAGTCAATTTCATCACCTGACACCAAATACTAGGTAATCAGGAAAAATTCACTTTATGAGTTTTGTCCTATCAACGACGATTTTACAGGCACAAAAAATGAAGACCGTGTTCCTCGTACTCGCACTGTTCGTTGTTTATATAACTTGCGATAGTTGCGCTTCATTCGACACAACAAAGTATGGAGGAAGAAAACCAGACGTTTCTGCAACCGCCTCTGGTTCAACAGTCACCATTACCGTTAATATGTACCGTCAATCCACTGGAAACGCCGTAACACCAGTATTTCACAACGTAGACACCAAAGTCGCAGGAAACAACGTATGCCGCACTACTAGCGACAATATTGTAGATAGCGCCGGAGTAGCATGGGTTCACACAACTTCAAATGGTTGCACAGATACCTACACACTCACCCAAACATTGAGCCAAATTGTAAGCGGAGGTGTCAACAACAACTGGTCACCATCTCTAGGACCTTTGGGTAGATCCATCGTCTACACTTTGCCAATCCATTTGACATACTCTGTCAACGCACAAAACTGTTACTATATTGCTTATCCATTCGCAGTTTCTTTCAGAACTCAACTAAGCATCGCTTCCACTTCAAGCGAGTTTGTAACCTCTGACATTGCCGCCAAGTTCGCATTGACCGGTATTAGAATCACACCAACCAACAATTTGGAGATTGCCGGTAAGATCACTCCACTTATTCAAGACACCGAGTTGAGAAACATTGTCTTGACCAAGACCGCTGGAAATATCCAAATTACCACTGCCACCAGCACATGCTCTGCTTACAATGTTGGTTGTGATCAAATCTATACCGTTAGTGTAGCCACCATCAGCGCAAACGGTGCCGACATTAGTGATACCTACGTCACTAACATGGAAGTATGGGAAAACAACGTCAAAACCAGAGATACTTCTCTTTCTTATGCTTTAACTTATACCATTCCATCTGACCCAACTGTTGTCGATAGTGACACTATCCAAACTGAAAACAAGTTGTATACTAGCAATACGTATAGTGTTATTCGTACTGCTTCGTACAACTCTGCTGCTCCAGATAGTCTCTACATTGAGAATGGAATCACTGCTGCTTCACCAGTTATCCCAACTGGATACAAGTTGCGCATGGCTGAAGGTTATTTGTGCTGCGTAAGCTACTTGTCTGCCATCCCAGCATACAATCCGACTACCGATACTGGTGGATGCAAAGATAGCGCTGGCAAGCTCGAATATGTCAACCTCGGAAGCGAAGTTTCTCACCCACTTATTTCAGTTTTCACACCAGCTGAATCTCTTGGCAACAAGAAGTACAGAATGCAAGTACCATTGAATACTGCGTATGCGACCTCAAATCCAAATCCAGCAGTACCAATGACCTGCCAAGTTTTGTTGATTTCCAAACTTGAGGCGCCACAAACAAGACGTATTGAGGGAGCATCAAACCTCAATAGCAAGTTTGTATCTACCGTGCCATTCTTCATTGAGGCATCAAAGGTCATGTCAAGCGCAAATGCTGTCGGTATTTCCATTGCCGCCGTAATGGTTGTACTCGTTAACATGCTTCTATAAATTTGTCGTCACGCCATAAACTAAGAACTAGTTAATTAGCCGTACATTAGTGTTTGATGAGCATAATTGCGTCTAATGCTTAAAAGAAACTGTCTTGCATTCTACGTACATACGTTAGCTCTTTGGGAGATAAGCTAGAAGCTTCTCTTGTAATTTTGTTAAACAACATGCAAACACCGTTCACAGGAGTAGAGCTACACTGTTTCCCACATGCTGAAGAAAGACCCACAGCCATCTCAGCTTCCATTTTCATTACGTTTGTAGCAGAAAACAGATTCCTAACAATCGCAAAGCATCCACCGTTCAATATTAACATTTGGGAGTATCCATCTTTAAAATATATCACAAGAATCACGCGATATCCTATCTCGACTGTGGTTGTACCATTTCAGGACTCTACCCGACTTGCAATTTTTAACAATAGAACAATACACGTTCATGACTACGAATCAAACGAACTTTTATGGATGACACCAATAGCAGAAGATGTACAACCTATTTTCACTACCTTTAGAAACAATCGAATTGTATTCATAACAAGTCTGTACAAAATAACACTATGCGACATCACACGTACAAAACCACTCGATACAACTGACTGTACCAGTACAAGCACAACAAAAATTATTCGATTTTCTGATACCGAGTTTATAACTAGTTGCTTGACAAATGTAACATTTTATGCAATAGAAGCGTCAACAATTGTCAAACTCTGGAGTAAAAAGTATGCTCCACAACCGTCGTTTAGTGTTTGCGTTTCGCCGACCAGTGTAATAGTACTTTCGAAAAATCAATTCGAAAAGATCGACCCTAGGCTAGGAACTACAACAGCAGTGTGCAATCTTTATGGTTTACCATTTCGTGGTGTTGATCCCTATGCATTTACAAGTCATGGGAACATTTACATTGTTGGAAATAGTCTTCATGATCGATATATTATAGATGTAGAGAAAGAGCAATTCTTTACCGATAAAAGAGCTTCTGCAATGTTCGCTAGTGCTTGTATGAGTCCACAAGGCACCTCGCTATTATCTGTAGGATACGAAAGTGTGTTCGAGTACCCAATTCGAAAATTTATAACCACAAGTGAGATGGAGATGAAAAATCGATTTTTAGAGCAACTTTTGGGAAAAGATTTCAAAGATTTGGAAATTATGCAAACATATATAGATGTAGAACCACCAAGAAAAAGAATAAAATTGCGTTGATATTTACTGTGCTTCTCTAGCGATATTTATACATAACCGAGTATCCTTTGTTCTAGTCAACTTTGCATGATCCAGCGAAAATCGTTTCGGACCTATTGTTTTCTCTTTCAATGTTATCGCAGAACTCATACGTCGGTAACCTATTGGTAGATTTTCTTGATCTGGAACTTCCTCTTCATCAACAGACATTGGAGATTGTTCACTCTGTGACTGAGAGATGGGAATGATATGTCCTGACTCATCAGCATTTGAAATCTTTCTAAAAATAATGGTCAAGATCAAAGACGGCACCAACACAAACAACAAAAACCAAATTAACGTTTCTGTCGTGACATCAACAGAATCGGTAACTATTTCTACTCCACTACAACCTGGATGAACATCTTGAAATGGAAAATGCAATCGTAGGCAGCTTATAGGGTACACTCTAAATCCCCATAAAAAGTAGACTACCATGTACGTTATAGCTAACAACAAAAAAACAGGAATCACATTTTTTGATCTTCGAACAATTTCCAAAGTGTCATATGAAAATCGAATTTCGTTCAAATGATATACAACTCCATAAATGAACGTTATGCTGACGCAGATTGCTAGTAGCGCTGTAAAGCCGTTAATAGTTCCAATTAGTATCAATCGATGAATCTCACTTCGTAATAGTTCTCCTTGAAAGACTAGTGTGAATATAAGAACAGTGGAAACGATAGAAATTCCAGCTATAGATAGCAAGAAGACACCGTGGTTGTTAATGAAGCGAGATGCGCGATATCCAGCGTATTTGATTCGAGATTGCACTCGATGCGTTTGTGAGTCTGGAGATAGTGGCTGTAGTTCTTTACCGCTCCGAGATTGTTCGTACCGTTGTTGCATTGATGCGAAAAAAACGCGAATAAACCATATGCCGACTGATCCAAATCTAAATGTTATTACTGCAGGTAAAACTTACAAACATGTAGTGAATAACATGGTGATTGTTTTTGGCGCGAGAATGGGAAGCCAAAAATGTAAAAACAATGCATAAAATCCATTATCAAGGACATCATGCAGATTGAGTTGTCCAGGTCGAGGCAAGTATCGCACTGCACCGTACATGCTTCCTTGTACTACCACTTGTGCAGTACACATAAATAAAATAAATCTCTTTTACTGTAAATGATTGACAAAAGATGCATACCTGTAAATGCTTTTGTCGTGGCGTGTAAAACTTTGCTACTGATTTATGAGCCCGAAACGATAAGATTTGATTTTCGTCTGGACTAACATCTACAACGTGAATATCTTGTAGGTCATCAATCGGCTTGGAAATGCAGCATTGTACGAATGTTGTGAAGCTGTAGATTGCTACAACTGTGGCTGTGCATAAAAGTATCACGCTGGTAACTAGGGCTTCGATATTCATTTCATCATCGACAAATTCAAATTACTGGACCTGAATCAGAAGGTGTGGTTGACGAATTTACAACGTTTTTGACATTTGACAGCTGAGACTTATTTAGCGTAACTAAATTTCTAGCCGTTACAGAATTCTTTTGGTTTGCCACCAATTTCATTCACAACTAAACAACCATGGAGCTGTCACCACAGTATCTAAACACTGGCTCATTCAACTTGAAAGAGAATATGAGTCCAGTCGCTTCACCAGCAGCGAAACGAAGGCTCACATCGCACGGCGAAACTATTCCATCGATTAGAACTAGAAACAAGGCTAAATTAATGAAGGTTCTAGGCACAACACCACCACAAACACAATTTTTGAAACCAATACAACCACCACTTCGCAAACGTAAATTTGATGACGCTATGGACCAAAGCGATGACGAATGGACTGAAGAAGACTTACCATCGGATAGATCCGAGCGTAGTTCATCAAGCAAACAACTATCAACACTTGGAAATCTATTCAACATGGCAAAGCGCCTACGAAAAGATGACAAAGAGTTACCATCGACTGGCTCTAGTCCAACACTGAAAAAGAATAGGAAAGATGCCCTAAAAATGTTCCAAAAGAGACGAAAGAGCGGCGAACTAGCACGACGCCTGAGTGGAGACAAACCAAGTCTATTCAAAAGTGGACTTAAGAGAAAAAAGTCGGCCAAAAAGATTCACTTGCGAAATATCGAAGTGAGCGTGTTGAAGAGTCCCGAACAAATTGACATGCTAGATGAAGAAGAGAAAGAAGCATACAAGGAACAATTATTCACTGATGTCATGTACGGTAGCCCACAAACAACACCACTCAAGAAGACTAGTGCGATGGACGTGCAACGCACACCACGTGAGAACATTGACTCACCAACCACTGCACAAAAGAAGCAAGCACATCGTGGTGCACTCGTTCAAGACGCTTCCATTCACGACCTCGTTTCGAATGGTCTTGCATCTCCCATCCAAACAATCAAGATTGAGAAACCGAAATTCCATTTGGCTCTCGATAAAGTTTTTGCCGAAGAAGATACAGTGGATAACAAGTACTTGGGCACCCCAAGACCACTAAAAGTAAAGAAGAATATGGAATTGGCAGACGTGTTGGCCGAACCACTATGCCGAGGATACTTGTCTGCATTCTTGAAGAAAGAATATTGCGAAGAAAATATGCACTTTTACGAAAATGTAATCGTGTACAACACATGGAAGAACAAGAGACAACGTTTGCCACATGCCAAAGCCATTTTTGATCGCTTCATTCGCCTAGAAGCGGAGGAACAAATCAACATTGACTTGTATGCCGTTAGCAACGT
>JAESGV010000693.1_pt1 | contig 14586 bp, 12 predicted proteins | sample 9269781 | NCBI WGS metagenome assembly JAESGV01 (sample SAMN15741586, study PRJNA653496) | algae metagenome | isolation source: Tildeniella torsiva UHER 1998/13D and co-occurring heterotrophs from... | place: Slovakia: Slovak Paradise National Park, Hrabusice, Kosice Region | collected 2000-01-01 | reverse complement strand
GTGGTGTGTCAGGAAACGTGGCTTCCAGTTAGACCGGCTTCATAGCTAAGACCGAACTCCATAGAGATTTGCGACTGCAAGTGTTGTACGAAATTCGAAAGAGTTTTGTGCGGACTCGATGCACGCCTGTCACTTAACATGACAAGGGTTAGACCTTGAATTTGCTACTTTAGGTGCTCCAAAAGATTCTTTCTTTTGTGCCTAAATGTATCAAATTCGTCGCAAAAAAGTTCGTCTGTTGAAGCCATTCTTTCGAGGTTGCTACGGCGTTAATTGTTCTGGAATAGCTGTATTAGTTTGTATTCTTTTTCGCTGATCAGCCTACCGACGTAGTACGATCGGCGAAAAAGCATGCTAAACAGCTCCAACAAGTAAGTATCTTCGCAAGTAATTAATTTTTTTAGAGGAGTACACTATTTCAGGAATTAACGCCGTAGCAATCTCGAAAGAATGGCTTCAACAGACGAACTTTTTTGCGACGAATTTGATACATTGGAAAGAATCTTTTGGAGCACCTAAAGTAGCAAATTCAAAGCCTAAAACTAGTCACCAAAGTGACAATCGTACATTGGTCAGACACAAGTAGAAACTGCTTTGTGTAGTGAAGTTGAGGCACCTCTGTGCATATAACAAAATCAATAAGAACATGAGTCAAGCCAGAGGATGTTGACTGCAACGATTGAGAGTTCACGTGGAGGTGGCGCATCACCTGCCGTGTATAAACTATTATTTATTTTCTTAAATTGATGTTCATTATTAATTGTAAACGCCTGCGCAACTTCAATTCTTTTCTGCAACTATGAACTACGAAGTTCTTCCTCCTGAGATATTCGGACATATATTTTCGTATCTGCAGGGATGGGAGTGTGGAGCATTGCGCTGTGTTTCGCACTCATTCAACGAGTATTTAGATAATGAAGATATTTGGAAAAGTTTTTTGGCTGCAGAATTCGAATACGAACATACTCTATACACTAGTGGTCAGTATCAAAACGACTTCCATCCAAACTGGAAATCTTTCAAAGAATTCTACAAGATGGTGTCACTAACTGCTGCGAGTTTGTGCACAAAGTGTAACGTTTACACGCAACTATACACAAAAAGACGTTGCGTCGATATGGCTCTTTGTCATGCTTGTCAAGACTGCATAAAGCTTCCAGATGTCAAAGAAAAGTACGCAATTCGACCAGATGAACTCAAACGTTTGTATCCGTAAGTACATTTGAACATTTATAACGTAAAAAGTTCTAGAACGATATTTGGCATGTTTGCATACGATCGATGCGAGATTGAAAACTTTTTAGCACAAAACTACTTGTCAGATGAAGTCGATTTTAGAAAAAAAGTTTATGCGACGCGCGAAAAATTCAAGTTGAGAAAGAAACATAACAAACAAGTCGAACAACGAAAAGTACGATTCTTACACAATCTAACATTAGAACATCGAAAAAGATTTAATGGCACAAGGATTGAAACCAAAACACGCACGTTTTGTATCTCGACAGTTACGCAATTTCATACACAAAGAAACGTACGACAAACAACTAGAACAAGAGAAGAAGAAGAACATTGTATTCAAACTTTTTAAGAGCGAATATGGACAATGGCCAACACCAGCACAACAGATCTTACTTGTTCGGGAAACCAACATCGAAGGAGATCGCGCACCAGTATACATTCGACGTGATGTACAGACAGTAGTATCTACAGTGAAGAGAGTTGTTGGACTTTCCGTAACAAGTGGTCCTCTTACGTTTGACGATAAAGGAGATGCGCTTTGGATGTCGTGGTTCAAGTTTAACAAACATCTTGGAGAAGATCAAATTGTTAATAGATGTAAACGATTAGAGAAGAAACTACAACGATAGTAAGTAGAAGTTGAACTGTTTAACCATGTAGTGGATTTAATGCACAATATGCACTGACTAGAGATACAGTTGGTTTGAGAAATTACATGTCAAGTGGAGATGGAATGCATGTTATCATACGTACTTTAATGACAACTGTATGTTTTGTACTAGTTACTAACCAGTAGAATTATCATGATCATCGATTGATTGATAGATTATCTTTGAAAGAGAGATTTGTACTACTAGAACGACTTTTCAATGACATCGCGTTGTTGGCTAATTCGCATTTGCTGGAAGAAATCCGAGGTTTCTTGGAAACAAAAGACAAAATTCATGAATACTTTCAGAATCCATTCGTGAAAAAGAGTTTACAGAGAAGCATAGATGACATGTGGAATGCCATCTATCGAAACCATAAATTGAAAGAAATCATTGATGACGTGATTTGGTGGGACTATGCGAGAATTTCTCCTGATCAATTGTTACCTGTAGGTAGAGTGGAACCTGTCGTACTCAAAGGTCGACAAAAACTGAAGAGAGAAATCCAAGAAATTGGCGAAACAGTAGCAGATCGCGTGCACAAACGAACACGTGTATCAAATCGCTTTTCAGATGATTAAACGTATCGTTGTTGCTGCTTTTGCACAAAATCCATTACATCTTGTTTGTCATTCTCAAAATCGTCAACATCTCCAGACAAGATTTCATCAACAGCTAAAGAATACGCGCTGTACTCTTTTCTTGGTATTTCCTCTTCTTCCATCACTGGAGCACCAGAAAATCGATACCTTGGATCCATGTCGGGTGTAGGTGTCTTGTACTTGGCATGAACAATAGGATTATTCGGCTCAGCATCAATTTTATGTAACATATCTTCATAAATCATTTGTCTTTGTTCTACATGTTTCGGAATAGAGTAATCACTTCCCAATGTAGTCGCCAAGGTCAACCAATCGTTTACATATTTATCATAATCCAATTCCTGGCTCCAATTTAATAAATCATCAACATCTTCTTTTCCTGCACTTGCTGGTAGTTCTTTTGTTTGTTGGTACATTTTCTTCATCCATTCCAATTTTTTCTTTTTTCGTTGTGCTTGGACATCTGATTTTCTTTGCATACGACTGTAGTGGAAGATAGGTTTTTCTTCATGCTTTACATGTTTCATGCGTTTTCGAATCGTTTCACTTTTTGAAAAGTTTTCTGATACAACTTCATTAACGTCATAAAATAGTCGTTCGGTAACAGGTCGCCAATCGTTTCGATCATCGCGCTCGTACCATCCTGTCTTATCGACAACATCTTTGTATCCTTTTGAATGTACTTTTATCGCTTCTTTTTTCTTATTCCGTGTGTAATCTCGAGGTGCGAATGCGTTAATGTCAACTACAGGTGCATGAACGAAAATTTTGTAGAATACTGTCGGTGGGAATTTTGATCCTCCTAATCGAAATCGAACGTGAGCTCCAGAAGCAGCGTCGATTAAAGATGCTTCTAGAGGATTTATACTTTTCAACATCTCTCGAGGAGCACCACGTTCTTTGAATTTGATCAACTCGCGATAAAACTTGTAAATTTCTCGATTCTAATTGTTAGCGTTTAAAAACGTTTTACCAAATAGTTTTTCCACACTCGTTGTATGGAACCTGCTAAATCATCATAGATATTATAAAATCTTAGTTTTCCGTTTTTAACAAAACAACGTGGTCCAACTGATTTGATCAAATGTCGTTTGTGAAGTCGAAATTGTTTCTGAATAACTCCAGCTGCGATATCATATACTGAAAAACTCTTCAAGGTTAGAGAAACAATACGTGTCGTACACTAAACTTCAAGATTCTTCGATTGGATTGGTGTACCATGGCGCTCAATAGTTTAGATTGTATCAGTGTTAAATTTTCTTTTAAAAACGATTTCGATTCTCCAGACTCGATGAACTGTTTTCGTATTCTATGATAATCATCTTCGCTAAATGGTTCTTTCTTTTCTGTATCTACTTCGATGATATATTCTGGAAATAATAATCTTCGACGAGTACGATAACCACGATAGATACGTTGTATTTCTATTGCTGCACAAAAAATGGAACCAAATGGGAATTGAGACTTGTTTTGTACGAAAAACTAACAGTTACGCTTGTTTGGAAACTTACTTTTCGATGTGGTTTATCGATATTCTTAAGTGTGTACAACGATGCATTTCTTCTTCTCATTTTGATCAACTCACTTTGGCGCCAACCAAATGGGATGCTTTCATAGTAGAGAATCAGTATACGAGAAAAAGGGACCACCTCCAAAGCGAGAAGAGACAGTGCAGTACTTGCCACCAATTCATAACGGACCAGTTTTATCGTTATCAAGAAGTGCACCTGGAGCTACACAATTTATTAGTGGAAGTGAAGATAAAGTAAGCAAACCTTGTTTTTACTAACGCAATGTAGACAATAGTGTTATACGATTGGAGTCAAAAAAAAGTAATTGAACGATGGCAAGGTCATGAAGGTGATATCAATGTTCTTGTACAAGGAAACGATTTGATATTCAGTGGGAGTAGAGATAAGACCGTTCGAATATGGAAACGAGGATCTAGTGAGGCGTTACGTGTTCTAAAAGGTCATGAAATGAATGTCACAGCATTGGATTGTTTTTTCACGGATTCTGGAGCAATTCAAGGTTCACTCGTAAGTGGATCGCGAGATGCAACAGTTCGTTTGTGGGATACTGAAACGGGAGCGGCGATTGGTTCGAAACGAATTTATCGAAACTTGGTAACTGGTTTGTGCGCGTTACGTGATGATATGAACCAAACATTCGTACAAATTAGTGAGGATTTAACTATTCGAACCTGGGATATACGGAGTATGGATGTTGTGAATTCCATAGCAGGTCTAATCAACATTCCGACTTGCGTTGATGTGTCTAAAGATCCGAATATTTTTATGATTGGGAGTAAAGGGTTCAATAGCGATGGTTGCTCTGTTACTGTGTGGGATCGAAGAAAGAACCAAATTATTAGGACATTAGAGGGTCACTCCCAAACAATTAACGCTTGTGCGTTTTTGAGTAACAACAACTAGTAAGTCGATTTCACGTGTTTTTAACGTGCATAGTGTTGTATCGGCGAGTAATGACCGATCGATTAAAGTGTGGGATATAAATGACGGCACCTGTGTGCATACCATAACGACAGACGAGTTTGGAGGACCTCCTATGAGTGTATGCGCAACGCAAACGAACTCTACAGTTTCGTTCTACACTGCAGGGTTATTAGACCATGTTGGTGGTTGGAGAGTACTGGATGCCACTGGTAAGATACAAGATCATGTTGAATGCGTGTTTGTGTCCAAGTCCAAAGCTGTTTCTGAAGATCCCAGTTGAGTACAATCGTATGGCTGTCAAGCAAAGAAGACCTTCTGAACAGATACCATCCTCAAGTGGACAAAAAACAAAAGTTAGAAAGAGAATCGCAATGGAATATTGTTGCAAATATGATGAAACAGCAGTCCGTTTGATCCTATTGACGAGATAAAAATATTGTTGGATCTTAATCTTTCCTTAACATAGGAAATATGCGGTAAATTCGTTTATTTATTTAACCTTATGTGGGCTAATGGTAAATCTGAATTCCGAAATGCATTCCGGTTTTTAAAACATAGGCATGAATAACTTTCTTTCAAATCAAAAACCGAAGCAAGTGCCGTACGACGGGCATGAGACAGCTTGCCAGATTTACGAATAATTGGTATGACTATGAATATGACGAGAGCATGACTCCAAACAAGTGGTACGACAACTCTAGGATTGCAGGTAACGAAATGCATGGTCCTCAGACAGACGTACATGAAACAGGCACAGGAGTGAAGATTGCTGCGCATTTGCCTGGCATAAATTGGGAGGATATCTGTATAGAATTTGATGATGAGACAAGAACATTATGTATATTTGGTGAAACAACTTCTAAAAAACAAGAGTTCGAACGATATAATCCTGTTGCCAATAGATACAATCGATTCGAGCGGCGTATTCGGATGCCCCATAATGCAATGCCCGATCAATTGTCAGCAACTATGACAAATAATATATTGCATATAGAGGTGCCAAAACAGCCTCGAAATCATGAAACAGCTCAAAACGACGGCGAATAAACACTGTTGTTCCTAAACTCAGTGATTGTAATCGTAAAATGCAAACAAGACCGCAACGGTGGTGTAGTCTTTTCTATTCACACGCACTGTACCCTTGCAGGTTACGTACGATACATTGTAGATTTTTTAGTCCCGAGTCAACCCTCAGAGCAACACATGCACAACCACAAGAGTATAATCACGCAGTAGAAGAGTTGAAAAAAATATTTTACAGAGATGTTGATGACCTCATACGAAGAGGAAGAATCGTAGAAGCTAGACAAGCAGTAGAGAGTTACGATGGCGAAGTATCTCCTGCATTGTACGAATTGTTAATTAGTGGCTACTATCGACACAAAATGGTGGAAGCAGGCCAAGCACTCTATCGTAAATTAACACGAGAGGGACATATCCCAACTATTCGACTACAAAACACTATACTGAAGCATCTCGTGTACAATATGAACATGTTATCACACGCGTATGACTTTTACACAAGCATACAAGAACCAAATGAAGATACAATTTCACTTTTAATCGTCATACACAGTCGAAGAGGGAATATTCTTCTAGCCCGTGAAATATTCGATTCTGTCGATCAACCTCCACAAGTCATGTACGAAGTGATGATTCGTTCCTACAAGGAGCACAACAATATGGCGGAAGCCTTAGCAGTGATGAAAATGATGGTCGACCAACGCATGATTCCAAACCAAAGTATTTTATCACACATGGAACGAGGATACCGTTTCCAACGCGACACTACAAAAATGCAAGAAATATTACAAGTCAATCACGCCATTCATCCTTCCGTTAGCGTGTACACGTTCAATTCGTATTTTTATTTGGCATGTTGCAATGGAAGTGTCGACCAAGCGGAAATCATGTTTAAGAATGTTCCTCACCCAAATGATGTCACGTACGGACTCATGTACTTGTGTTACATGGCAGCAGGAATGGAATCAGCAGCGGAGAAAATCGCCAATGAATGCACGGAAAAAACAGCAAATTTTTTCTCATTTGTAATCACTGCCAATATGAGAAAAGAACGATTCGAAGAAGCGTGGAATATTCTAGATGTCATGACCAATTTACATGGCATCCAACCAGATCTAAATTGTTACAATTCGTTAGTTCGTGGTTGTTACGAGAATAATTTTGTATCTGCTGCGGAACAGTTATTCGAAACCATTCCTGATAACATGAGAAATCACATGACGTACGCGTACATGATTCAATTATATTTTCAAAATCAAATGTTTGAAAAGGGAGAAATCTTGTACGAGTTAATGTATGAAAAAGAAGTGTATCCGTTACGAAATTTGATTTATGTCATGATGAAGTGGTACTTTGGCGCAAACAAGTTTGATGGAGTTGAAAAACTTTACAATGATTTGGAAAAAAGATTATCTTTTCGCATCGATTTGAATTTGACAAATTACATCATGGAAAAGTATGCAGATGCTAAGAATTTGAAAAAGGTGTTGGAAATGTTTGATGGATTGGAACAGAAAAATAGAAAAACGTACATTATTCTGATTCATGCGTACTTGGTGGCAAATCGTGTAAATGATGCCATGAAAACGTTACGTACAATGTGGTCAGAAGGATTTACACCTTCTGCACAAGAACTAAGTATCATTATTCATGATTGTAGAGTACTACGTTTTCCCAATTTAGCTGTTACAGTTTTTGACATGTTTGAGCTTGAAGGTGTGTTACCCACTTTTGCAACGTACAAGCATATGATTATTCTGTTCTACAAAACAGGAGAATACACAAAAGCGAGAGAGTGGTACAAAAAAATGGGAGAAAAGTTTGAAATTACTCCAGCGATACGAGAATACTTTAAACGTATACAAAATGAAAATGTTTAGAAAAAGAAATCATCATCTAGATCACTTGAATTGTATGGTGTTTGTCTACGATTTGTCATTCTTTTCACGTCTTTGGTTACTTCTTTTGCAAGTTTGGAAAGTTCGATTTCAGGATGTAGCACTCTACTTAGCGCTAATGCAAAAGGTGAGCATTCTTCTGACTCTTTACAAGTATCAAATGCTTTTGTTCCTGCTGCAGTGCTAAATAATGCAAAACAACCAGATGGTGGACTCACACGAACTAAACCTGGAGGTGGAAGATCTCTGGTTATACTTCTCCAAGCAGGCGCTTGATACTCTGCTCTACAAGCATCTACAATTACAATTTGTACAGTTTTTTCATTACTGCACTCATTAATAGCATCAATCATGCTACCTAGTTCCGCACACTTGCGTAAAATATCAGTTTCACAAGTAATATCAATTTGTGTAGGAACTAGATAGTTTCTACCTTGTGTTTGAAGTCCATGTCCAGCATAGTAAAACAAACAACAGTCAACTTGATCGCCTAGTTCTGATAATCGTGCAGAAAACTGTTTCACGGGATCTTCCATATCGTGATGTGTTTTCGCATCACAAACGGTTGTCACTTCAAAGTTGACTTGCTCTAGTTTTTGTGCGATGAGTTTTACATCACGAGTAGGATTATTTAACTCACCAGCGTGAACGTATTTTGCGTTTCCTATGAGTAACGCTAATCTTCGTCGCGTTGTTGTTGGAATTGGTACACTAGTTGGTGGCTCCGGCTCTATAGCTTCTGGTGATATCTCCTCTCTAGGTGTTGATTGTGGTGAATGTTCTCTAGGAGTCGCTTGTGGAGATGCTTCTGGTGTAGATTGTACATATTCACAAGGAGTTGAGACTGGATTGGAATCAGGATGAGCTCTAGGTGTCAATTCTGGCAAAGTTTCTGGTGTTGGTGAAACGTTTTCTCTTGTAGCATGCTCTACGCTAAACGATTCACATTCCTTAGCACGCTGATCAGCAATTTCTTGTTCTTTTTGTTTCTCGGTTTCTGCTTGTCTTCTAGCCTTTTCCTCTTCTATCTCCCTAGCAATCGCTTCTTCACGCTGTCTAATCTTTTCTTCTTCAATTTCTTTTTGTCTTCTCGCCATTTCTATCATTTCACTTTGTCGAATTTGTTCCAATTCTTCATCATCTTTTCGCTTTTGATCTTCAATTCTTTCTAAACGCTCTTTTTCTCTTGCCAACTCATCTTGTCGAATATTTTGTTCATTTTCTCTCATTTCTCTTTCCATTTCTTCGTACTTGATTTTTTCCATTCTTTCTTCTCTTTCCAATTTTATGTTTTCTACATGTTCGCGCTCTAACTCTTCCTGTCGTAACGTTTCTAGTTCTTCCGTTTGTCTTCTTTGTATTTGTTTTTCTTGTTCTTGAGCACTTTGTATAAACGAATTAATTAATAATATGATATTTTTGTTTGTTGTTTCGTTTCGCATGCGTACAAGATCATCAACGTACGACACTTGAGTAGATTTTTCAATGTGATTTCTACCGAGTAAAACTTCAGAAACTTGTTCGTGATTTCCGGTAACTGCGAGTGAAACTGCTGTTTTTCCATCAGTATCGAGTGCATCAATGTTTGATTGTCCGAGTAATAAATTAACAATTGCGATATTCCCTTTCATGGACGCGCAATGTAACGGTGTTCGATTTTTCTATATTGTTAATTTCTATTTTGAAAACATACGTCGTTCAATGCGTTTACGTTAGCGCCATTTTCTAGTAATAATTTTGTGATCTCCTCGTGACCTTCTTCTGCTGCAATGTGTAGTGGTGAGGTAACATTTCCGACAGTATTGACATCTGCTTTGAGACCGAGTAATAGTTTTGTCATTGTGTAAGATCCTGCTTTCACTGCAACATGAACAGGAGTGTGACCATACTATCGTTGTTAGAATTACGAAACTAGACATACATCATTAACTGGTGATTTGCTTGCTCCACTGGCGATTAATAATTCTACAATTGCTTGGTTTTCTTTGGCAACAGCAGCGTGTAATGCAGTGTTATTGTACTAGCTGTTAATTTGATAAATGTGAATCGTACGTTCTCTGTTGCGTTTAGATTTGCAGAATTTTCAATCAACAATTTTACAATTGCAATATCTTGTTTGTGAGTTGCAATGTGAAGGGGTGTCCTCTTGTCCTAAAATTGTAAGAAACAAATGGCTCATCGTACTATATTTTTTGCTTCAATATCGGCGTATCGTCCTAATAATACGAGAATAGCCTTTTCGTGGCCAAATCGTGTAGCAACGTGTAATGAAGTATTTCGTCCAACATCAATCGCATCTACGCCAATTCTCTGTGGGAAAACGTCTGCCTCATTTGCACTTTCGAGTATATCTTTGGCTTTTTTGCTCATAAATGCGGCTGTGATACTTTTACGAAAACTTTTCTGTTTTGTTAAACTCTGTGAATTGGCATTACCCTTTCTTCTGATCGTTTCGCAGTACCAGAATATGTCCTCAATAATACTTTTAATACTTCATGGTCTCCTAGCGATGCTGCGTAGTGTAGTAGAGTCCAAGTCTCCTATAACATGTTATTACGGAGTATTAAATTCGCATACTCTGTCTTTGACCTCTGTATTAGCACCTTTATCGAGCAAATATTGAAACACGGCAAAATGTCCGCTCCTAATTGCGTGATGCAGAGCAACGTAACCCTCCTGATGTGTTAATTCTGTTTGTCACTCTTACATCATCGACTTCATCGATATTGCACTTTTTTAAACGACGATTGATTAACTTTTTCACTCGCTTCAAATCTCCCTTCTCCACAGCTATGTGCAGTTTGGGACGCAATCTAGCTGTACTAGATACCCTCTGTAACATTGTCGCAGATTTTTGGGCCGTTTGTTGTTTGACGTGTCAAACATCGCCATCAGGCCATGTTTCCAAACAAAGGCTAAACAGCAGATAAAGTGAAGGCTAGTTTGATCATTGCGAGCTCATAAGACCATACTTTCCGCGATTGTAGTTGAGCACAAAAGTCCTTGTAAAAGACTAGTACAAAATATTCAAGTTATATTTACATGATTTATTCACTGTCGTAATCTACATCATTTGTTGTGTGCCTCTTAATAATGTTATCTATAATTCCAGTCATGTGATCTGGTTCTATGTTACTCTCAAAGCTTCCTGTCCTAGAGTGCTGAACACTCTGACTACTTGAATCTAAACTATGAGCATGACCTTCTGATAACTCATTCATGAAAATATTATTTACAACTTCGTCGTTATTCACTGTATATTGATTCGATGGATCTACAGAATACGACCCATAACGGTTATGTCTAGATGCACCTTCAGGACTCGTAGGTGTTTTCATTTGCATAGATGCAGTTGTTGAATTGGTATGTTCTGTTTCAGTATTTGTACTTGAACATGTGTCTATACTTGGTTGTCTTTTTCTTGTTGGAATGTCGTCAAAATGCGAACCAACTATTTCAATAGTAAGATCTGGATACTCTCCATTATCGTCAGTAAAGTCAGAATGTGTTCGTTGTTTATCTACTGGACACTTGAAAAATTTGTCTCCTGATTTTTGCACCAATAAAACGGATATTTTTAGCGTACTGTTCAAGTTTGTATTTTTGAGTAAAAATGAGTGCACTGTCCGCCTATTGTCAAGCGCATAAATAGATAAATTCATTGCTGCTGTTCCTAGTAATCTACTCGACCTCGCTTGCGGTGTGGGCCTATAAAACACTTTAAAATCGATATAACATTCGTTTAGAGTGTTTGTTTTCTGATTTACGCGTAGTGTGACGTAATTATTTTGTTGTGTGACTGGACTTATTTGTGGTGTCGTTTGTTTTTTTGGTGCAAATGATAGTGCTTCTTTCCATTCAACACGATGCAGTTTGGACATGGGTTCCATAGAAGTCTGACCACCATCCATTAAAAGTGGTTGGTGTTGTGGGTTTCTAAACTTCCACGTAACGTAAAACGAGTGTCCTTGTATTGGTACTTCATCTAGTGACTCGAGAACGATTTGTGCTTCAAAAAGAATTTCGCGAGCGGGTGCACGCTCTTGTATCTTTTTCAGTGAATAATTTAATATGTTTTTGATCATCGCACAGCAACTATGATTGCGTGGCTTAGTTTCTGAAAATAACTTTGGTGGTTGGCTGTTTACAATTCTCTAACTTGAAGTTGGAAGCACAAGGAGCTAATGTTCAGCTGTTCATGAGCTATCAACTACAATTTGACTGTAGATGATGCTAGCTTTTGTTTGCACCCGCATCCGCAGTCGGACATTATTCCTTCTAACGCAGCGGGTGTCGTTGCAGTTTTCTGCAAAATAAAGAACCCTCTAAAACGAAAAGACAACAAAGTCATGCACAACGTTCTGTTGAAAGAGTGTGGATTTGCGCATGCCAACGGTATATGTGATAAATACGAGTATCGCTACGATTCATGTTTGGAGGACCACATTTCCGCAGAACAACTAAAAAGTGAAATAGAAGCCATCAACAGATTCTTATGCAACAAAATGCCTAGTTCAAACCTCGTAACATTCGGATGCCTCTTGTGCTGTTGTTCCGCTGGATTAAGCTTCATTCCATTGAGAGCAAAATTGCACGCCGTACGTCATTCATTTATTCATTAACACAGTTAGTTCGAAAAGAGTGCGACACGGTACATGGAAGGCCTGGATAAGAAATATAAGACTCTAACTTGGACTTTTCAAGTGTCAACTTCCTCCAATCCATACAGTTATATTTGCATCAGCGTCAAAGCTTGAGATTATTTCGTACTCATCCTGATACAACCTGTCCATGACATACGTTTGAAGCTCTCACATTGAGCCATCTTCTTACATACAACAGGATCTTTCTCAAATTCCGGAATACTTGCAAATACACGTTTCGCGTCTGTGAATTTTCCAGCCAAATAAAGTTCAAATGCAGCCTCGTACATCTCAAGATTGGATAGGTCGGCATCTGTAGCATCTGCTTTTCTCTTGACAACTTGATGGATTAATACTGATTTCTCTTTTCCTTTCACTTGTACTCTTTCGATTCTTCGGCAAATGAATTCATTTGCTGGTAGTCTGCGGTGTGTATAGTTTGTGATCAAAATGACAGAATCGTACATTTTGTTTAGACCTTCCACTCGTGATGCAAGATTCACATGGTCACCAATAACGGTAAAATTGAATCTATGCGACGAACCAAAATTGCCGACGAGTACGACGCCAGAATTAATTCCAATACGACACTCGAGTGCAGGTAAATCTTTTCTTTTCCATCGTGCCGACATGCCTTTCATATACGCATCACACTCGGTTGCACATTTTACAGTTGCCGCTTCGTGCCCATCAGAATTCCAAAACGCCATAATGCAATCTCCAATATACTTGTCGATGATTCCTCCATTGTTTGTGATGATAAGACTTAAGCCTTCGAACGCTTCTCCCATAAGTTTTACCAATGTTCTTGGTGGTAATTCTTCCGAGTGTCTTGTAAAGTCCTTGATATCTAGGAAAAAGATTGAACATGACTCTGGTTGGAGTCCTAGTGCCGCTTCTTGTCCTCTGTTAACCAACTTTTGTACAACATATGCAGGTACATATTTTTGGAAAGATCGCAATGTGGCTAACATTGCTTTAAATGATGATTGTAGTTCTGAAGTTTCGTACCAAATGTATCTCGATGCTACAGTCTTGTTAATGACTGGTGCGTCAAGGTCCATTGTTCTAATATGATTAAAACATTGTTTGATTTGTGAAATGCTTCTGGAAACGGGTATAGAGAATAGTAATGCGATGATGACTGATAGTATGATGACACCTGCAGCAACACCAATGTTGATGTACGTATTGTCATCGATTCTTTTTGTCCATACTGCTTCTGGCCATGTAACGAACACGAACCACTGTCGATTTGGGAACGATACGATTCTTCTGCTTACGCGTGTGAATCCATTTCCTGGTGATGTGTAATAGAACGCATCAGGAAGTCTACTCCAACCTCCTTGTGAATCGACTGCACCTTGCAGTGCTGTAAGTTCGGTACTGTTGAGTGAATCGAGTGCATACCGTTTTGGAATTCCTCTCGAGTTGGGATCGTAATTCACAGACATCGAGTATGGAAAAGTTGAGGCTATGAATCCACCGTTTTCGTCTGTTACTGTGAGTTGCACGTTGGAATCGCTTTTTCGTGTTGCGTTTAGTCTATCTTCTATTATTGATTGATTGCATAATGCAGAAAAGACTAATTGTTAGTATGAAGGTGAAACACTTACGTGCAATTCTGTTACCACTTCCGTCAAGTATTTGTCGTAAGAATACGATTGTGTTTGTGTTAAATGTAGGAACTATTTCCGAAACTAGATACGACGTGGGGTCTCCTGTGAAATTGTCGAAAAGATGCCAATACGATCGTGAGTCGTTATCAGGTCGATAATTCAGTTGATCGGGGTAGCTTATGTATGGTAATAGCGCTGTAGTACTGTTGAATGCAACCACTGAGGCAGTGAAATTTGGGGCAGGAGCAGTCATTTGAATATAAACGTTACCCTCCTGTCGTACTGAAAACGAACCTCCGTCAGGGAAAACGAGACCCATTTCTATGTTGTATGGATCGTTTCCTATTATCGAACGAAACTGATTCACAACACCTGTTTGCAGCGTCGTGTCTGTGAAAAAGTTTATCAAGTTGTTAAAGTTGAGTTGCATTATATTCTTAGTGACTTCCATACTAC
>JAESGV010000692.1_pt1 | contig 14615 bp, 17 predicted proteins | sample 9269781 | NCBI WGS metagenome assembly JAESGV01 (sample SAMN15741586, study PRJNA653496) | algae metagenome | isolation source: Tildeniella torsiva UHER 1998/13D and co-occurring heterotrophs from... | place: Slovakia: Slovak Paradise National Park, Hrabusice, Kosice Region | collected 2000-01-01 | reverse complement strand
GAAGGACCACTCCTCGTCCGTCAGCAGCCCGCGAATCAACGCCGATCTCCATGCCAGAAATCAGCTTGGAATCACGACTGCGTCCGGCTGGGAATCCCCGCTCAGCAGGTTTGTCCACGCAACCTAAGGGCACGGGCCGAGTGGCACTTCGGCCAGGGCCCTGACTACTGCCGCGGCTGTGCGGCGCTCGATCGCGACTGCGGCCTGGCCTGCCCCTACGCTTCCCACGCCCCGGCAAGCGTCGAGGGCGCCGCCTGCTGGGCCGCCGGCACAACCTGCGCCACGGCGACCATGGCGGGCCTCGATCTCGATATGCCGGCCGTACTCGTCACCGCCCGTGAGATGGGCGCCACCGGCTGGGCCGCGGCGGAGCTGCTCCTGACCATGCGCATGGGCCTTGCCGCCGGCAGCGCAGCGCGCCGCACTGATCCCCCCGGATCCTGACCACCCCATCGCAGCAGGCGTGACGCATGGCGGATAGCACGCGCCGCGTCTCGGTCCGGCTGTCGCTGGACGACGCAGCCCGGGTCAAGCAGGAACTCCGGGAGGTCGGCGAGACCGGCCAACGCTCCCTGGAGCGCATCCAGGGCGGCGCCGATCGCGCCTCCCGCGCGCTCGACCTGCTCGATGTCGCCGTCCGCGGCGTCCAGATCGCGGGCCTCGCCGCCGGGCTGCGCGCCGTGGTCGTGGCCGGCGACGGCGGTCACCCAGTCCATGGGTCGGCTCAACACCGCGCTGGGCTCCGTTGAGCGCGCCGGCGAGATCCACGATCGCCTCTACCGCGACAGCCTGCAGACCGGCGTCGCGGTGCGCGAGAGCGTGGACGCCTTCGCCCGCTTCTCGATCGCCGCGCGCGAGATCGGCGCCACCTCCGACCAGGTCGCCACGCTCGTCGGCGGGCTGCAGCGCATCGCCATTGCGTCGGGTGCCAGCCAGCAGGAGATCGCGTCCTCCACCCAGCAGCTCGCCCAGGCGCTGGCGTCGGGCACGCTGCAGGGCGATGAGCTGCGTTCGATCCTGGAGGGCCTGCCGACGCTCGCGCAGGCGCTGGCGCGCGAGCTCGGCGTTTCCATCGGCGAGCTCCGCAAGCTCGGCTCCGAGGGCAAGCTCACCGCCGACACGGTCTTCCCGGCCCTGCTGCGCGCCGTCGAGCGGCTGAACGGCGAGTTCGAGCGCGCCCCGCTCTCGGTCGGTCGCGCCTTTGGGCAGCTCACCGCCGCGGCCGACCAGTTCCTCGCCCGGCTCGACCAGGCGATCGGCCTATCCAACGCCCTGGCCCGCGCGCTGTCCGGTGCCGCCCGCGTGCTGGACGGGGTGCGCCGCGGCTCCGGCCTGCTGCTGCCCAGTGAGCAGGAGGCTGACCGCCGCGCCCAGGCCGAGGCTCTGCGAGCCCAGATCGCTCGCCTCGAGGCGGAGAACGACGGCCGCGACAGCCTGCGGTCGCAGCCGCGACTTGGTTCGATCCAGGGCGGCCTGGTCGGCACCGCGCAGCAGCAGGCCGGCGTGGATCGCGCCGCGCGCCTCGAGGAGCTGCGCCGCCAGTACGCGGAACTCCAGGAGGAAATCACCCGCGGCGAGCAGGCCGCCGGCGAGCGCCAGCGCACTGAGCAGGAGGCCGCGGCCGGCCAGGCCGCCGAGGCACGCCGTCGCCGAACCGCCGCGGATGCCGAGGAACTGCGCAAGGCACTCGACGATCGCTTCCGGATTAACAGCGAGTACGAGGACCGGGTCCGCCGCCTGCGCGAGGCCGAGGCCGCCGGCGGCATCACCGCCGCCGACCGTACCCGCCTCGAGACCTTGGCGCTCCGGGAGCGCGACGAGGCGCTGCGCCGCATCGAGGGCACCACCCGCCGCGTGGCCGCCATCCCGCGCCCGGACCGCGAGGCCGAGCGCGAGATCAACGACATCATCCGCGAGCGCGAGCGGCTGATCCAGAACAACGAGAACGCCCAGGAACGCTACACCCGCCGTCTGGAAACCCTCGGCCGGCTGGTGGAGCGCTCCGAGCGCATTGGCCAGCCGATCCCTGATGAGACCGTCTCGCGCGAGGCCAATGCCGCGCTGGAGGAGCTGGAGCGCAGCCAGCAGCGCGTCCAGCAGGCCACGGAGCGCACCAGCAACACCGCGCGCGAGCTGGGCCTGACCTTACTCCTCGGCCTTCGAGGACGCGATCATCAAGGGCGAGAGTTTTTCCAAGGTGCTGCAGGGGATCCTGCAGGACATCGCCCGCATCGTGGTCCGCCGCACCATCACCGAGCCGCTCGGCACGGCGGTGACCTCCAGCCTGGCCGGCTTTGACTTCGGCTCGATCTTTTCGGGGCTGGGCACGGCGTTGGGCGGGCTGTTCCGCGCCGAGGGTGGGCCGGTGGCGGGTGGCCAGCCCTATATCGTGGGCGAGCGCGGGCCCGAATGGTTCGTCGAACCGCAGCGGCACGGTGCTGCCCAATGGCATGGCGCCAGGCGGACCGGTGATCAACCAGAGCATCACCATCGATGCGCGCGGTGCCGATGCCGGCGTCGAGGCGCGGCTGCGCGTGCTCTCGGCGCAGATCGTGCGGCAGGCGAGCGCTGCCACGCTGGACGCCATCCGCCGCGGCGGCAGCGCCACCTCCATCGTGCGGGGATAGGGCCATGACGGAATATGCCTGGCCCAGCGTGCTGCGGCGCGAGGGTGCGCGCTGGGTGGCGGAGGCTAGCTTCGAGCCACCGCGGCGCGTGCAGGCCGGGGTGATGGACGGGCTGCTGGCGGCTCTGGCCGGCTCGGCGAACACGGTGCGCATCTGGGACTGGCGGCGGGAATACCGCACCGGCGATCCGCGCAACCAGGGCGACGTGCCGACCGGGCCGTACAGCTTCTCGGACGCGACGATCTTCACGGACGGGACCGGCCTGGTGGTGGGCGCGGGCAATCCCTCGCTGGCGGCCGGCGCGCCGCGTGGGGGCGCTGTCCATCGTCACGCAGGGCTGGTGGCCGAGCACGGTGGCCGTCGGGGCCGGCGACTACATTGGCCTCGGCGGGCGGCTCTACATCGCCACCGCCGCGGTCGCTGCCTCCGGGGCTGGGACCGCCACCATCGCCATCGCGCCACCGCTGCGCGCCGCGGTGGTGGTTGGGGAGCCGCTGATCCTCTCCCTGCCGAGCGTGCCGATGCGGCTGGTCTCCGACGACGAGGCGGCGAACCCGACGCGGCCTGGGCCCTTTGCCGCCGTCACCATCCGCATGGAGGAGGCGCTGTAGTCATGTCCGGCACCCCAGCGGCGCGGTGTCGGGCTGGCGCGAGGCGCTGGTGCCGGCCACCGCCTCGGGCCTGGCCGCGACCGGCATCACCGGCGGCGTGCGGCTGTCGGGCGGCTTTCCCGCGGACGGGGTGCGGCTGCAGGTGTTTGAGGCCAGCAGCGCCAGCCTCACTGCCGCCACCAAGCTGGCCAGCGAGCCGACCGCGCTGCCCTGGGACCGCACCGGCCTCACCACCGGCCAGACCCACTGGTACTGGCTGCGCAGCGTCTCGGCCGAAGGCAACGTCTCCGCCTTCGCCGGCCCGGTCACCGCCACCGCCCTCTGATCGGAGAATGCCATGCCGGCCCGCATCGATGATCTGTTGGTCCTCAACACCAACCTCAACAAGTCCGACTTCGCGAAGTACCTGCGCGACCGCGAGGCGGTGCTGCCGAACGACTTCGGCGGGCTGGGGGATGGCGTGGCTGATGATCGCACCGCCATCCAGGCCGCCTTCGATCGCGCCGGGGCGGACCAGAAATTCGCCTTCATCCCGCCCGGCACATGGAACGTCTCCGGCACCGTGACCCTGCCGGGCGGCGCCCGCGGCCTGATCATGCAGGGGACCATCCGCTACACCGGCACGGCGCCCACCTCCGTGCTGGTGCTGGGCGATGGTGGTACCATTCGCAACGCGGAGAAGCTCTACACCGGGCTGAACGTCATCCGGCAGACGCTGTCGGACTGGTCCTCCGAGGCCGACATCGGCATTACCGTGCGCAACGTCGATGCCTCGCAGATCGAGCTGCGCCGGGTGGAGGGCTTCACCATCGGCATGCGGACCCTCGGCGATGGCCGCGGGGTGGAGGACAGCACCTTCACGCTGGGGCGCATCGTCAACAACCGCATCGGCCTGGACATCTGGTGCGCCACCGCCACGGCCTGGAACACCTCCATCCGCTACTATGGCGGCCACTTCGCTCAGGCGACGGGGGTGAACGCCGCGCAGGACCGGTTCGGCGTGCGCTTCGGCAATGATGCAGGCGCCTATTCCAACCACAACCGCCACGTCTTCGATGCACCGAACTTCGAGCTGCGCCAGGCCGGCAGCAACATCGCCATCCCGTTCCTGAACCAGACCTCGGGCTCCGCCATCATCGCGCGAAACATGCGCATGGAGGCCTGCTCGCCATTGGCGGCGCGGCACACGGCCGGGGCGCAGGACTGCGAGTACGATATCGCCTGGACCAACACCTACCTGGTCGGCATCGACTACACGGCCACCGCGAACCGCTGCGGCAATGCGGTGATCAACCGGCACCGCGCGCCGGCGTCGCGCTTCCAGCGCTTCCTGGCCGGCGTGCCGAACACCCGCGCGGCAGCGTTTCGGCAGTCGGCGACCGAGGTCGGCGTGGAGGGGCTGATCACCATCGCCACCTCGACCACCACCGCAACCTTCATGGCGGATTTCTGCTTCAACGGGCTGACGGACCTGACGCCGACCGACCGGGCGGTGACGCTGGCGGCAAACCGGGGGCTGGGATGGATGCTCGATACCTCGCAGGCGAAGGAGTTTGCGTTGGCCCATTGGCTGACGAGCGGCGCCTCAGGCGGGCGGTTGTTCGTGCGGGTGTTCGACGGGGCTGGGAATGTCCGCGAGGACATCGCGGCCGACGTGCTGGCCTCCATCACCACCATGCAGTGGAACGGGCCAGCGAAGGGCTGGAACGCTGGCGCGCCGATGGATGATGCGAACTTCAATCGGCGGCAGACCATCCGCGTCGGCGCTGCCGTCGCCTACGTCCAGGTGGGGGTGATCGGCTTCGACGGGCCGATCGACCTGCAGTCGCTGCGGTTGTACGGCCTGCCGGAGGCGGCACCTGCGGTGCTGAATGGCACGCCGCTGTTGACGGGGGCGCTGTTCGGTTCGGGGCGACGGGAGTTCTCAGCGGAAGTGTCCTGGGATCTGCCGAGCCTGGCGCCGGGGGCGACGGCGCTGATCGATGTCACGGTGAACGGGGCACGTGCGGGCGACCTGGCAACAGCATCGCTGGTGTCGTCGACGCGCTTCATCGAGCTCGATGCGGCGGTGTGGTCGAACAACACGGTGCGCGTCGTGGCGCGGAATATCTCCGCGGCGACGTTTGACCTGGCGGCGGCAACGCTGTCGGTGGGCGTGACGAAGCGGCGGGTGCCATGACGGCGGTCCGCCAAGAACGTCTCCGCAGGGAGGGGGTACGCCGCCAACCTCGCAGCCCCTCCGCCTTACCTCCCGGCATGCCGGGGCAAATATGTGGCCGGCCCTATGGCGGCCGGCCTGGTGGGCTCCCGACGGGTTCGCCGCCATCCCCACCACCGCCCTCGATCTGCCCCTCGTGCAGCGTCTCCGGCGGTCCCCGCGCTTTCGGGTCCGGGTCCCCATCGTGCTTGGGCCATCAATGGCCCGGTGCAATCACGCGGCCACGCTGTCCATCTCCGCGATCTTCTGGAACTCGGCCAGAAATTCAGGTCGCTGCTGTGCGAGATATCGCACGACGCGCGCATTGCCGAGCAGCCGCGCAAGATAGCCTCGTGCCAGCACGAGATGGAGATGGTCGGCTCCATAGGATTGCTCAGCAACCTTCATCTCGCGGTTCAGCTGTCCAGACTCCTTCTCCATCAGGGCCATCTGCTCATGGCTCAGGCCTTTGACCTGCTTCGGCTTGGCGTCGGGGACCAGCTGCGTCTGCGGCGTAGCTGCGAGCAGGGCACGGGCGTAGCTCTCCGTATATCGGTCCATGGCCACCATGAGCTCCACCGCCTCGATCTGCCGCATCGGAACCATCTTCTTCAGCACAGCAAAGATATGCTGCGAGACCGACTTATCCTTCAGGATTTCCACGGCTTCCGGGCAAACGCCGTGCAGCAGCTTTTTCTTGTGGCGCAGTGTGCCGATATCGATGTTAAGGGCGCGGGCGATCCTTTCCTCGGGAACCCTGTCCTCAATCGCCTTCAGGATCATGCGATGCTCCTGGACGATGGCGAGCCGGTTGATGCGCTTGTTGTACGTGAACGCCTCATCATCCGTCGCAATCAGGCAGACCACGTCGAGGTCACCGCGCTCCTCCAGCACCGCGACGCGCAGGTGGCCGTCGAGTAGCAGGTAGCGTCCCGGCTTTGATGGATGGCGTGCGACGACAGGAGGCTCGATCACACCGACCTCCCGGATCGATGCGGTGATGCGAGCGAATTTCGACGACCGCTTCACCTTCACTGGGACCGAGCGCAGCATCTCGATGTTGGCGATCGGGATCCTGATGCCAGCGCTCTCGAAAGCCGACCGGACCGGTCCGACGTTGGGATCGTCGGGCATGTTCAATCCGCTCCTTTGCTCTGCAGCCGTTCGGCGAGGCCTCGCGGCAGGGTTTCCAGCTGTTCCGCACGGAGCAGATTGACGAAGCCATCCTCGGAGAACAGCGCACGGAGTGCCTCCGTCACGAAGACCAGTCCATCCCGTGTCGCTTCCGCCTTCCGGACTATCATGCGCTTCTTATCCGTGTCCTGCTGGTAGGTGCGGACGAGGGCCTCGACCGACAGGGTCCGATGGCGCTTGGGGTCGTTCGGGTTCAATCCTTTGCCGCGGCGCCGGCGCTGCTCCACGAGGCGCTTCGCGGCGATCAGCCTGTGGCCACGAAGCAAGTTCCGCTCATACGCGTCCTGCAGGACGTTCTGGGTCTCCTCTTCTTTGGCCATGGCGATGTCGACGGCGATGCTGACGGGAATCTGGCCGCTCTCCACGGCACGGATCAGGCGTGTTTCGCCTTTACCCAGCAGGCGAATGACGCCTCTCACATATTCACTGGTGAGCCCGGTCTTCCGCGCGATATCTGCCTCGGAATGCCCGCGCTGCCGCATGCCGTCGATGTCGTGGAGCAAATCGAGCGCCTGGTGCTGCCGCCGGGCCAAGTTCTCCACGAGGCTCATGACCAGGCAGTCCTCGCTGCCCGCCTCGACCACGATCGCCGGGATCTCGGCTTGGCCGAGGATACGGAACGCCTCCAACCTACCCTGCCCGCAGACCAGATCGTACTTCACGGTCCCAGCGACCACGCGGCGCGCCACGGTGATGGGCCTCTTGAGCCCGATGGCTGCGATGCTCGCAACAATCTCCTGGAACGTCTTCTGGCTTCGGGCTCGCGGGTTGATCACCTCGATCAGGTCGACCGCGACCGACTGAACCATGGGCGGCTTGGGATCGGCCATCATGCGACCTCCAGGATATGAGTTCGGGCTGCCAGGTCGAACAGCGCATCGAGCCTGTCGAAGCGGTAGGCATCGAGCGATATGCCGTTGCTCTCACGCAGCCGAAGCCGAGGCAGGTTCATGTCGAGGCGCGGCAGCAGGTAGTAGTCGAGTGCCTCACGATTGCCTGGCGCCATCCGAACCGCGACGGTGATATCGGGGGCGATGCCCGTGTCCATCCGGACATGCCACCGACGGCCGCCGGCCTCGGTCTCTTGGCAGCGCGCCAGAACAATGGACGTGGTGAATTCTCTGTTGACCGTCAGGAGCTCCGTCGCCGGATTTTGCTCCACCGAGCCGCCGGCAGCCCGAATGCCTTCCAGGGTGGCCACGACCACTTTCGGATGCATCGCCCGCAGAAGGCGGTTGACTTCGAGGTAGCGATAGTCCCGGTCTGGCGTGAAGCCGACCAGCTGATAGGCGCGGAGCAGGCTCCCAAAGCGTGCCTGATAGGCGCTGCTGGATGGCGCATCATCGGTCTCGTCGATGACGAGGCCAGATAGGTGCCCGTGATGCGCGAGGGCGCGGCGAAGGACCTCCAGCATCTCGTCATCTGAGAGTCTGTCTCGAATCTTATGTGCAACGGCTGAGGCGGCGCAGAAGTAGCATGACGGAGGCGGCGTAGAGGAAGGCTTCGGCTGACGCGACGGAGGCCTCGAAGTCCTTGGCAAGACGGCGGTTGCGGCCGATCCACGCGAAGAAGCGCTCCACCACCCACCTGCGGGCGTGGACGGCGAAGCCGATCTGTCCCTTCGGCTTGCGCACGATCTCGATGCGGATGGGGCACGCCGCCGCGACGCGCTCGCCAGCATATCCCGCATCGGCGAAGGCGAGTTCGACGAAGGGCCAGCGGCACCGCGAGGCGCGCAGCAGTAGCGGAGCGCCGTCACGGTCTTGCACGCTGCCGGGATGGGCGTGCAGCACCAGCGCGCGACCGTCGGTGTCCACCATGGCGTGGCGCTTGCGGCCCATCACCTTCTTGCCCGCGTCGTAGCCGCGCGGTCCGCCGCTCTCCGTGGTCTTCGTGCTCTGGCTGTCGATCACCGCCGCTGTCGGGCTGGCCTCGCGTCCAGCGCGCTCGCGGTCGAGAATGACGAGGTGATGGTTCAGCGCCTCCAGCACGCCGCCGTCGCGCAGCGGGGTAAACCAGCGATAGACCGTCCGCCACGGAGGGAAGCTGTCGGGCAGCAGGCGCCACGCGCACCCCGCCCGTAGGACGTAGAAGATAGCGTTGACGATCTCCCGCTCGGGCCACGCCCGGCGCCTGCCTCTCGGCGAAGCGGGAGGGAGGAGGGGCTGAAGGATGTGCCACTCGGCGTCCGTCAGGTCGCTCGCATAACGCAGGCTCGCGCGGCTATGCTGCCGCCGGGTGGCTGGGGTCCACATAGGCTGGGTCCGTCATCAGGTGTCGCAACCCCGATGGAATCAGCTTCGGCCTCGGCCATCCACCCGATGTTGAGATCGCAGCTTGCCACCTCGCGGCTCAACTGGGTCCACGGCGTGAGGATAACGTGAACGACATTCACCTCGACGCACAAGCATGGCGAACGGCGGACGACTTCTATGATGCATTGCTGAATGCCCTCGGAGCCCCCGAGTGGCACGGCAGGAACCTCGACGCACTGTGGGATAGCTTGAGACGCGACGATATCAACTTAAAGGGCCAGCCTTTGCACTTCGTCTTGCTCGTCCCCGCTTCCACGCCGCCGGAGGTCTCCCGTTGTGTGGATGGACTTCGGCGAATTGTGCAGGACCTTCGAGATATTAACCCCGCCTTGGCTATTCTCGAAGAGAAGGCAACCGGCTAACAGGCCGTTGCAGAGACGTTTCGAGACAGGCTCTGAGAGCCGGCGCGAACGCTCCTGGATGATGACCTGCACGGCGTCGAAGAGCAGGCGATCGACCACAGCCTGGAAAGCGGCGTCGCGACGCACCCACATATCGCGTCCATTGCGAACCCGTTTGCCGTGCAGTTTGCAGGAGATGCGATTCCAGACGTTGTCGCCAACGTATTTCTCGTTGATGAGAACCTGGTGGACCGTTCCCCGCGTCCAGGGTCGGTCGAGGTCCGTGCGCAAATTGCGATCGTTCAGGATGGCCGCGATTTCTCGCTCCGGCCGGCCATCCTCGACAAAGGTGCGATAGATCCAGCGCACCGTCTCCATCTCCTCCGGTGGCCCGGGCACCAGCACCACGCGGTCGGTGTGAATACTTTTCTGTTGACCCCGCGTGAGCACGCCCTTTGACGTGCCAGCCTCGTCGAGCAGTTTTCGCCGAAGTCCAAATCCGGGTGGCCCCCCTTGTCGAAAGCCCAGCTCGATCAGCCGGCACTGGCCGATGAAGGTCTTGTTGCCGAGGTCCCGGCTGTATTCCCGCGCCATGACCCGCTTGACGCTCTTGAGGATATCGGAGCCGATGCTGCCATCATTCTCGAACTGCTCGGCGCAGTACTCCACCGTGACGCCGGCCCGCTTGCAGACGTACTCGTGATAGGCGCTCTCGTCCGCGTCCTGGAAGCGGCCCCAGCGGCTGATGTCGTAGACGAGGATCGTGGTGAAGTCGGCACGCCCCGACCGCACGTCCTCCAGCAGCCGCTTCAGCGCGTCGCGGCCTGCGATGCTCAGGCCGCTCTTGCCGTCATCTGCGTAGGTCCGGACGATCTCGATGCCGCGCCGCTTGGCGTATTCCCGAATAGCGTCCGATTGGTTCTCGGTGGAGTAGCGCTGGTGGTCGGTCGACATCCGCACGTATTCCGCGGCGCGGATACCGGCAGCCGCCGCTGGTTTGTCGTCGTCCACGCCAGGGTCCTGCACCACGCTGCGTCCCTCTCATTGTCCGTCGCTCCGCGTGGGGACCCTGCTGCTCCTGCTGAGTTGCAGAAGCTGCGCGACAGTTCGGACCGCGTTGCAATTTCTTCCTCAGAATAGCGAGGGCGAATCGTGTTGTGCGGACAAAGAAGGGCAATCAGTTGCACTCGAAGGGCAACAAGTTGCCCTTTTTCGAGAATGCAAATGAGGCGCGTGAGTGCTATGCGCGCGAGATTGGGACGGCGCTGCGCAGCGAGATCGCGGCCACGGGTCGGTCCGCGAAAGACATCATGCGCTGGACGCGGGCGAGCGAGCGCGCGGTGAAGGGGTGGATCAGCGGAAGGCGGGGACCGAGTGGTGAACATCTCATCCCGCTGATGGCATGTTCCGACGCCGTTTTTGCCGCGGTCCTCAAGGTTACCGGACGGGAGCGGTCATCGCGGGGCAGGCAGGTCGCCGAAGTCAGGCGCCTTCTTGGCGAAGTCGTGCTTGCGCTTGACGAAATCGACCGGTGAGATGAGCCGTTAGGGGGACGAGCGGAATGCCTGGCCGCCCAGGCCGGAGGTGCCTATTCCGGATCGCGTGCTGCCCGGATGATGCCGAGGTCCAGCGCATGGCAGGCTTGACCAAGTTCAACTGGACTATCCAGCACCCGCCGCCGTGCCGCGACCCGAAGGGCTCCTCCAACCCGCGCCTGGAAAAGCGCGAGGTTGTCGCCGGTCCTGAAGCGCGAAGGAAAGGCAATGCCATCGAAATTGGCCGGGTGTCGGTGGAGTGCTGCGGCCCAGGAACGTGCTAGGCGCTGGTCTGCGGCACCCACGACATCGGTCGGCACGCGCGAGCGGGCGAGCGCAGCACCACGCAGATCCACCACGCGCACCGGCCGGATCACCTCGATCACCGCCCAATCCCAGAGTGCCAATTCTGCCTCTGCGACCAGGAACGGACCCGGCAGGGCTGCATTGGCCCGGTCGCGCAGCAGGGTTTCCTGCAGGCAGAGGGTGAAGCTCTCGCCGAAATACATCGGCAGCCATCGCGGCGTCCTCCCGCGATCCAGTATGGGATCGGAGAAGCGGGACCTGCCGGGCCCGGCGCCAAGGGCGTCGGTGTGGGTGGAGCTCACGAATCTCACCCAGCGCGACCCCACCGGGATCGTGGCGACCGGTGGGTGCAGGTTTGAGGAACTCCTCGGCGGACGGGCCCGCGCCCGCCGATCCATCACGCGCCTGTCGGGCCGAAGGCACCGATACTGCGTGCGAGGTCGACGAGCTCTGCGGCGCGACGCCGATCGGCAGCAACCTGCAAGCCAGACTGCATGCCAAGCTCTGGGTGCCGCTGGCGCAGGAAGCGGAAAACGGCCCAGGGCTCGCCGAGCAAGTCATGCAATTCCCGCAACGCCGCGATCGGCAGGCCATCCGGCCCCACCTGCCACGCAGGGAAGCGCACGCCACGCTTGGCGCCCTCGATCCCGAGTAGTTCTCCCCGCCGCCGCTTCTGGAGGACCGCCTCACGCGACAGGCCGAGCCGCTCCGCGATCTGGTCGGAGGAAAGCATGTCCGGCCCGGCCAGCAGTTCCGCCGCCGCGTCGGCGCCGCGCGTGTAGGCGCGTCGTAGCGCGGCACGGGCTTCTGCGGGCGTTAGCTCGGGGTGCCCTGCTTCAACCTCGGCAGCCTGCGCCTTTGGACGAAGAGCTTTGGTGATGTGAAAGCGGCTTTCCCCCTTCCGCTTGGCGGGGCCAATATCCAGCGTCAGCGTGCGACCGGTGCGGGCCACGGTGTCGGCGCTGCTGGCAACAGCCGATAGGACGCGGCGAGCCTCCTCCAGAGAGATGCCGGGAGGGACCTCAATCCGGGAGCCACGCCGGGCGGCCGCACTGGAAGCGGTCGGGCGACGAGAGGACTGGGATGCGGTTGGGGCGGCCATGGCGGGCAATATCGCAGCCAGAGGTCACTTCGTCAAGTTCGTCAGGTTGGTCAGGTTGTGAAATGGGCGCGCGGCAGCACGCCGATCACCGCCCAAACCCTCCCTGTTCGCCGAGCGCGAAGCGCGGCGCTGGAGGCACTGACCAGATTGCCGGCCAGGATGCTTAGCGGTAAGCATAAGCTTCGCGCGGCGTGGATTCCCGATCCGCGCTTGCGTGCGCACGAATATGGATAGGTCGGATCGTTGTCGAAGGCTCTCACACCAGAGAAGGCGCTTATCTTTCGTATTGTCCACCGAGACAATGTCGAGTGGATCCTCGATAACGGCCTGCACTGCGCAAGTTCTCAGATTTTGAGCCCTACTTACGTAGCGATCGGCAATCCAGACTTGATCGACAAGCGTAAAAGTAGGGCGGTGACGGAGCCGCCGGGTGGCTTGTTGAGTGATTATGTGCCATTTTACTTCACTCCTCACTCGCCAATGCTATATAATATCAAAACAGGATATAATGGAATCAAGAGAAGAACCAACGAGGAAATCGTCGTGCTGGTCTCTTCACTGCCAAGGTTGACGGAGGGCGGGATCTCCTTTCTCTTCACTGACCGGCATGCCTACCTGACCGCGGCGCGGTTCTCGAGCAGGCTTGAGGATCTCGCCCGCATCGACTGGTCTATCCTTCAGGCACGCGACTTCAGGCGCGACCCGGAGGATCTTGGCAAGGTCGAGCGGTATCAGGCAGAGGCATTGGTTCATCAGCAGCTGCATGTTCAGGCCCTGCTCGGAATCGGCTGCTGCAATGGAGTCGTCGCCGAGCGCGTGCGAACCTTGACGACGAGCCGAGGTTTAGACCTCAAAGTAGTCGTCCGACCGGATTGGTATTTCTGATGATCACGTTCAGGCAGGGCAATCTTCTCGACGCCGGCACAGACGCCCTCGTCAACACGGTGAACACCGTGGGTGTGATGGGCAAGGGCATCGCACTGATGTTTAAGGAGGCCTTCCCGGACAACTTCAAGGCCTACGAGGCGGCCTGCAAGGACAAGGAAGTCCAGGTCGGAAAGATGTTCGTTACTGAGCGTCGTGACCTCATGGGGCCGCGCTGGATCATCAACTTCCCAACCAAGCAGCACTGGCGAAATCCGTCCAAGATGGATTGGATCGTCGCTGGCCTCGAAGACCTGAAGCACGTGGTCGCTGAACTGGGCATCCGCTCGATTGCTCTTCCCCCGCTAGGAAGCGGGAACGGTGGTCTTGCGTGGCCCGAAGTGAGGGCGCGCCTCGAAGCTGTGCTCGGGGACCTCGCTGTCGACGTCGTGGTCTACGAGCCGACTTCCGAGTACCAAAACGTGATGAAGCGCTCGGGCGTCGAGCGCCTGACGCCAGCGCGTGCGCTCGTGGCGGAACTCGTGCGCCGGTACTGGATCCTCGGCCTCGAGTGCACGCTGCTCGAAATCCAGAAGTTGGCCTACCTGCTGGAGTGGTCGATCGAGCGCACAGCGACCGACAACCCGCTGAACCTGCAGTTCGCGGCAAACAAGTTTGGTCCCTACGCGCAGCGGCTAACACACCTGCTCGACGGCCTGGATGGCAGCTACCTCCACTGTGACAAGCGACTGGCCGATGCCGGTCCATTCGACGTCATCTGGTTTGAGGACGATCGCCGAGACCGTGTCGGCGCATACCTATCCACGGCGGATGCGAAGCCCTACCGGCCTGCGTTGGAGGCAACTGCCAGTCTGATCGACGGATTCGAATCCCCGCTCGGGATGGAATTGCTTGCGACCGTCCACTGGCTGCTACACCGCGAGAGCGTGGGACCATCCGTCGCTGAAGTGCGACGAGGGTTGGCGGCATGGCCTGCAGGAGGACAGGAAGCTGGCGCTAGGAAGCTGCGACTGTTCGATGAACGCCTGATCAGCCTTGCACTTGAGCGGCTTGTTAACCAGCGAGATGACGGCGGCATTGGAGGCCCCCCCAGTGGGCACTGAACTACCCGACGCCCTGCTGCAGCCCGCCGCGGCCGAGCCAATGCTGGAAGCCTTAAACGAGGTACGGGCGCAAGCCTCCACCGGCTCTGCCTCGGCGAGCCCTGCTGCAGAGTTAGGCCGACGAGGGGGCGTCGCGCGTGCTCGGAAGCTCAGTCGCGAGCGCAGAGTGGAGATCGCGCAAAAGGCTGCGGCGCAGCGCTGGAGTAAAAGTAGCCCGTAGTTCGTATGCGTCCGCCGGTCTCCAAGGCTCCAGCCTGGAGACCGCTTGTACCTAGGTTGCGTGGACAAACCTGCTGAGCGGGGATTCCCAGCCGGACGCAGTCGTGATTCCAAGCTGATTTCTGGCATGGAGATCGGCGTTGATTCGCGGGCTGCTGACGGACGAGGAGTGGTCCTTCT
>JAESGV010000691.1_pt1 | contig 14624 bp, 8 predicted proteins | sample 9269781 | NCBI WGS metagenome assembly JAESGV01 (sample SAMN15741586, study PRJNA653496) | algae metagenome | isolation source: Tildeniella torsiva UHER 1998/13D and co-occurring heterotrophs from... | place: Slovakia: Slovak Paradise National Park, Hrabusice, Kosice Region | collected 2000-01-01 | reverse complement strand
CAAGATACAGCACACAGATTTAAAAATGTGTTTCCCTGATTATACAGGTGGAAACAAGTACGAACTTGCAGAAAAGTTTATTGAAGATAAGTTTTTGGGTGTGAACAAATTTGATCCAAATGTAAGTAGTACTAGTTTTGTCATCTAACTCGGTAATAGAGAATCTTTACACACTTAACCAATGCGACGGATCCAGAGAATGTAAAAAGCGTGTTTGAAAAGGTCAAGAGAAATGTAATTGACAGTCACCTACCGAAACCAATATAAAGATCAATTTGATTGTACATTTACTTTGTGAATGTTGTTTACTCTTCGTCATACATTTCATCATCAGGGTAGTAAATATCTTCGTTTTCTTCAATCGTTATCATCTCTAACTGAGGCTCCTTGTGCGGTACTTCGTTTGCAGTTTCAATGACGGCATCTTGTTCAGCCACTTGGTCAGTTTCGTCATAAATTTCATCTTCTACTGCTTGAACAATCTCATCATTGATTTCCTCAGCAGGTCTACTGCGTATACTCTTAAGCGACTTGGAGCTTAAAACTTTACTTGTTGGCGATCTTGTTGGTGAGACTATACTAGGTTTCATTTTTCTATCCAACATGCGTCTTGGAGTCGTTGGATTCAATGTTATCTCAACTCGTGGGAGTTCAATTACTAGTGGTGCCACCTGAGGTGGTTCCTGTGCTTTTTCAATTACAGGCTGTTCAGTTACAGGGTTTTCAATCAGTGGTGCTTCTACTGCTTTTACTTTCTTTTTTCTCCAACGATACATGATCAAACACTTTTCCAATTCGATTACTACTTTATCCATACTAGGTCTACTATTGGGATCACGTGCAATACATCTTGTATGTAAGCTCATCAATGCATCAACCATTCCTGTTGCTTTGTTGGTGTATGATGGGAATCGTTTTTCTTCTTTCTCTTCTAATGCCGACTCTAGCGTATCTCTATACAGTGCTTCTAGTATGACCATTCCAAAACTATACACATCAACCTTTTCATTGTATTCTTGTTCACGTCCGATGGTTTCTGGTGCTTGGTAAAACTTGGTACCAACGTTTTGCTCAACGATAGGAGTGTGTGATTTGACTACTGAATGTCCAAAATCTGCAATTTTAACTTGTACTGGAAGTTCATTTTGTATTTCTACTAGTATATTAGCACCTTTGATATCACGATGGATGATATTCTTAGAGTGCAGAAACTCTAGACCACTAGATGCAGCTAGTAGAATTCGTAACACATTCTTACAGTACGTTCGATTAAAGACTTGTTCTTGCTTGAAAAATCGATCTGCACCGCTACCTGTTCTTGTCATGATAACAGTAGCTGTTTCTCCTTCAATCCATGCAAATCTAGCGTGCATCACATTTGTATGACGATTGTACAACTGTGTAGTCAACTCACGTACAGTACGTTCTCTATTGGTGTCTGATTCTTGACCAAACGGAATTGTCTTGTTGATACATTTCTCATTACCATAGAATGTAGTAATCTTTTCTTCATTATTCTGAACTACTATTACTGTTTGAGGTTCTACCGTTGCCAGCGTGCTTTTCTCCCATGCAGGTTTTAGAGTACCGTTTTTATCGACTACGAAAAAATGAGGTTGTTTGTCCTTTTGTGCGAGCATGACAACATTGTATACAATATCGCTCTTGATCACACAACACTGGAATATATCTTTCATAGGTGTACTACCAATTGAATCTAATCTCCGATTGTCAAATATGTACTTGAACAGGAATGGTACCATGTATCCTTCATAGTTACGTACAGTGCTCATAGTACATTTACACAGTTGTTTTAACTGCTCCAATGGTGCAATATCAGTAGGAATATCATACTTTGGTCCCGCATCGTATGAAAAGTATGGGTAGATACTCGATGGAAGAATCTGAAACTCAAATGGTATGAAGCCGTTCTTGATGTAAGCTGCGTTAACATTAACGTTGCACAGATATTGAACTTGACGCTCTAGAATCAATTGTGCATCAAAGAGTTTGATATCGTTGACTTGTTCTGTGTAGCTTACAACTTGTTTTTGGAACATGCTAGTTTCTAGTGCACGTTCTAAGAATTCATCTTGTGATATATTGACACGTACAGCCTCTGTTAAAGGTAGTTCTAAAAATGGTACCAAGATTGGAGCTTCTGACCCTTTTCCGACTTTGTATGCCTTAACCACCCCTAAACTCATTATGATTAAAATTATAATTAACACAATGATCAATCCAACGATTGCTGCACCTAATACCCCTAGACCGATATACAGAGCTGTGTAGTCACTGGTAGGTACAAAGTTTGATCCTACTGGTAGTTGCAGGCCCATGGATTGAACTATTATACTTAGTTCTGTTGTTTGATGAACTGATCGTTGACGTATGATATTGGACTGACCAAAACCCATGTAGAACGGTGTACTTGTGACAGTAGTTTTTGGAGGTGCTTGTGACATGGGTGTTGTCAACGTGCATACTAGTTTTGTATCACTTATTAGGTCTACTCTTATTAGACTCGAATCCAAGTCAAGCAATAGTTTGATAGTATACATCACAGCAGCGTTAACTATACACTGTACAGATTTTGTTGCTGCACGACCCGAAATACCAACAAAGTTATACTCTATTGTCAGTGTGTTTGACGTTGAGAGTGATGCCATGACATATACATCATTCTGTGCATGTAACCAACTTTCAATCACGTTGCCTGTACCACTAGTTTGTCCAACAGAGAAAGTAATAAAACTTTGCAATGAAGTAATGTTGAAGGCTTTTCTACTAAGTAGAGTGTTCCTATATTCACTCGTAGAGAACTGACTAGTTATTGTACCTTGATCAACAAACAGTGAGTTGGCTGATCCTGATATTAGTCTAAAATTCTCTAGTATTATTGAGGAATTCGAGAATATGTCTTTCTGAAATATGAAACGAGTGGAGGTTGCTTTAGTGGGTGCAAATGTGCTAGTAGAAGCTGTTGTAGTGGTTGTTGTGCGTATAACGTCAGTCGTAGTGGTTGATGTAGAAGGGTTTTGAGTTGGATTACTAGTGGATGCACTAGTGGGTAAAGTTGGAGCTGTAGTTGGAGAAGGCTCTATAGTTGTCGTAATTAAACCTGTAGTTTGTAAATCATTAGTTGGTGAAGTTGGGGTACTAGTTGGGTACGTTTTCGTAGTTGGTGAGCTTGTAGTTAGCGGAGAGTCAGTAATGGGTGGGCTTGTAGTAGTATGTGACTTCGTATTTGTAGGGATACTAGTTGGTGTAGGTGCAGCAGTAGTTGTTGTCGTAACGAACGGCAAAGTCCCCACCTTCAGAAACGCTGCTTGTGACAATGGTGAGGTGATAACATCAACAACTTGATATGGGAACGTAATTAACATTTGTGTTGGAGTGTAAACGTTAACTATGCTATTCAATCCCAACTGTCCTTTCGAGTTTCCACCACAACCATAAACATGTCCATCACTTGTGAGAAATAATGAAAAATCATAACCTGCACCAATCTTTGTGACAAATTTTCCGTTAAGACTATTCCATGCTGATGTGATTTCATAAAATTCACTAATATGAGTAAACATTGTACTACATAGCTGTCCTGCAGCATTGTTTCCAGTAGCAAACGCAGTACCATCACTATGTAACAACAGAGTAAAGTCGAATCCTGCTGATACAGCTATTGGTATCTTGTTTGTGCGCCAGTTAATACTATCAGTTGGAGTGGTTGGTGCACTTTTCGATACCTCTTCATGATAGAATCCAAGTTGTCCACTATCTCCTCTTCCCCAAGTTTTAACTAGTCCATCAAGAGTTATACCAATACCATGAGAATCACCGAGAGAGACGCTGGCATATCCTGAGGACTCCAATACTTTGGATAGATAGTCCCGAGAGGGAATATAAGTAACACCAAGTCCTAATCGATAGTATTCGTTACTACCAACAGTATACAAATATCTTTCATTGCTTCCTATCACGGCCATAAAAGTTGTTGCAGCAAAGTCAACAATCAATCGAGATCCAAACTCTCCAGAGGTATCTAAAGTACCCTGTACAAATACGTTACTCTGTCGAGTAGGCATAAGTTCATTATGTGTTCCGGCAGAGTAGATCTTTCCATCAGTAGTGAGAATCGAAGAAGTAGTTTGTCCAGCTACTATCTTTGATATTATTCTGTTTCCAATAGCTGTGATGTTTGCTTCAATGGGAGTGTAGTAGATACTATCGTTGCTTAGTCCTATTCCCATTTTCCCAAACGATGAGTTTCCCATAGCATAAAGACGTCCATTGGCAGTCAACATGAGTGAATGAGTTGGTCCAATAGCAACTTGTACGACGCTACTGCCATTAACATTTGTTAGAAACGGAGCAGCTACTAGCGATGATAGATTACCAAGTTGACCGTTTGTATTATCACCCAATGCAAAGTATGTGAAATCTTGATGGGTTATTGGTGCATACGTGATATTAGTCGTCGGGGTAGGAGCATATGTGGTCAATACTGTTGTTGTAGGTGTTTTTGTGGTCATTTGAGCAGTAGTAGGTGCAGAAGTAGTTGGGATTTTAGTTGTAGTTGGGGTAGGTGTCTGAGTAGTAGTTGGTGTTTTGGTTGTAGTTGGTGGCATAGAGTTTGTACTAAAATACGTGGAGGTTGGTGGTGACGATGGCACTACAGTGGCTGTAGGCGACGTACTTGGTGTGGGAGAACTAATCAACACATTACATCTTGGATTAGTGTATCCTTGATCACATAAGCATGTACCGTTTGGTAGGCATGCACCATGTACTCCACATGACTCTGCAAGAATCCCAACTATTCCAAAACATATTCCATATTGACAACCATTTGTAACTCTTACACCGTACGTTACAGTACAGTTTATAATGGTATTGCTAGTCGAAGGAGGACTAGTTAGATACGATTCAATGGAAACTACAGTGCGTTGCAAAAAGTACGTCAAGTTATCACTACCCCAGTAGTTTGATTCAAAGTTGTACGAGCTTGTGTCAACTATAGCTTGATCCCTAGTAATAGTCACTTCACTTGTTGATCGAGGATTGTTAAATGTATTATTGTTCCATACAGCATCCACAGTACCAACATTGTACAACTCTATTGAAACTGTTCGTGGAGCGTTATTTCCAACAAACTCGTTACCGCTTGCTTCGATTATTCCTCGTTTTGTTTCGAATTGCATCCAAATAACTTTATCTGTTGGAGCATTGGACGTAAATATGTTGTCTTGTAGCTGCACGGCACCATCTGTCTCATACAGCACAATAGTAGATGCACACGAAGTATCTTTAAAAACATTGGCGGCAACGAAAACTTGTCCACCGTAGATAGTCGTAACAAGACACAGGTTGGTGTTTTTCCCTGTTCCTTGTATCGTATTTCCCTTCATCAAAATAGTGTTTGAAGGTACCTGTACGAGTGTGAGTGTGTTGGTGCTTGAAATGAACTGTGAGTTCAGTATTTGCAACGAATATCCATTACTATATAATCCGTTTCCATAGTAGTTACTACTGGGTGGTATATTCATCATGATATTACTATAATTTCCATAACACCTCCCTATCCCAGTATAACACTGATTAGTGATACCAGCCAAACCACTAAAAGTACTGTTCGTAATCTCAAAGTCGATATGTACAAGATTCAAATGGACAGTGGTTCCCAACTCTGTAGCATTGTATACCATGGCAACGTTATCAAATACTAGTTTGTTACCACTGATATCAGTACCTGGCGAGTATTCAGTGTACAATAGATTTGCTCTTATGAGCTGCTTTCGTACAGCTGTACTAACAATATCGACGTTCTTGAATCCGTTGTTTTGACCAACTAAAACTCTTGGAAAAATAGATATTAGTGGTTCTCCATCTGTATCAGTTGGTGAATCAGCAGTGGATGTACTAATCTTGGTTCGATTGGACCCTGTTCCGAGAAACTGTACACCAACATCATAGTACAACTGAATACCACAGTACTGTAGATCGATTTGTGTACCTGGTGTGACTATCAATACATCGTTCAACACGTACAGGCCTAGTGGAAGTGTAACGTTTCCTGATAGTACATTGTTGGATTGAACCATGTCTAAATAGTTCAAATTAACTAGTGTTGCACTAGTACTTGGTGCACTAAGAACTGGCAACGTTTTGATAGGTCGACATTTGATTCGTTTGATTCTATTGAGAGGTGAGCCTGACCAATAATTTTCTGAAACATCCATGTATCCAAAGTTGTACATTGATGAGAACAATACTCCTAGTAATGTTAATCAACAGAAATTGTCTTCATACGTGTATCGTCAGTAAGCATTAAATCCCATTGCGGCAATGGATTCTGAAAAATATTTCTAGTTATGCTTCCATATGGTTGAGTCGGAACGTTTATCACGGCGTAACCGTAACCAACAACAATATTAGAAACAGTATTGAGGTTGAATGTGATTGGCTTTGAATAGATCATATTCCTCTTTGTTGTTATGTTTTCAAATGTATTTGCTTGAAAGAGAATGTACGTATTCCCTGGGAATTGAGATTCTTGAGTCATAACCCATAATTCATCTATCGTACAGTTGTAGACTTTGTTCCGCATTACAGTAGCATGCATTTCTGTGTCTTTCTCGTTCGAATAAACCAATTTTGATGTGTTATCGTGTATATTGTAGAGAGAATTGTCTGTAAAATATACGTTCTCTCCCCATGATATCAAAACTTTTGGTGATGCTGTTTGTGTGAACATGTTCGAGATAGTGTTGGCTTGTATGTAAATATTCTTTGCTATCAATGCAACTATTGTATCCGAATACGTAACCACATTGTTTGAGAAAACCACTATGTCTGCTGCGTCAGGGTTTTGCGTGTCTGTTTGGAGCGTTCTTGAATCGTACACAGGTGACCTACTAGTTAGACTGTACAAATAACTCGTACTTGATATTGTTAAAAGTGTTTGCATCAAAAATCGCCGTTGTTGATTTGAAAGCTATTCCTGCATTATTTGGTCCTATAATGTTGGTATCTAAAATTGCAAAGTACCTAGAAATGAGCAACCTTTCACATAAAGGGTTGGCACTGTAGCAGTCACTAGTGTTGCGTTTGGGTGGTTTTCTTGTAACGTCGCGTTTTGTATCAGAAAAGTGCTGTCTGATGCAACATGAACAGCAATGTACGACCTAGAAATGACAACGTTTGATAGTACTGAACCAGTACTATACGCACCGTTGGTTACAGTTGTGTCAACACCTATCATTTGTACACCACCCCAATAACAATCAAAGGTTGTATTGAATATGACTGGCTGTTCTGTGCTTCCGAGTACGGTTAATTGTGCACCTTCAACGTTCAAATATGCTCCACATTCAAATGAGATTGTTACTCCAGCATTAATTGTTAGCCTTTGTCCTGCCGAAACTGTCAAATTGCCTACGACTAGATATGGAGAGTGCTGAGCATCCCATGTATCGTTCGCACCTATGAACGATACTGTAGTATGAGCCAGTGCACTTGTTAAACACAGTATGAGAACTATAATGTGTGAATAATGCATTTTTTTCCGATGACAGGTTACAGCTGCCTATTTATGAATAACCTTTCAAGTGCAAGTAACGGCAATGTTTACTATCAATTGTTTGCTGCTTGTGAAAGCTGTGCTGGATCAACACATTTGGATGTGGGACGTGCTCTTGTATATAATCGAATACATCAACATGACTGGCGTTATGGAGTTTGGCTTGATAATTTTTAGTTTTCCATACCTTCTTATCCTTTTTGTGCGCAGCCCAGTGAGCTCTACAAAACGCTTTCAAGAGTTCTTTGTCCTGTTTCCCTTCAGTAGAGTTCTTTAACTCGTCACCTGCTCGCTCGTTCACCATAAACATAAACTCGTCAACCTCTTTGTGACTCTTGAATTCTATCTTTCCAGGTTTGTATCCTTCTCCAAGTTTTTCTGCAAGCTCTTTTGAGATATAATAATATTGTCTTGAATCTCCTGTCTCTCTGAGTTGTTTCATATAACTTCCAGCTGATCCTTTCAAGTGATATGAAATGCCTGCACGTGTACATAATTCTTCTACAAACTGTTGGCAATTGCATGTACTCTTGTTGTACATCTTTGACATGTTCCACTCAACAATCATATCAACAACTGTAGTAAGAAACTTGTCCGTTGCTTCGGTGTCCTCCTTCTCAATAGTGTGTATGGTGTATGCAAACACGACATTTGCTCCATTCAAGTCTCGTGGTTGCGCTAACGAACTATCATTCCAATCAACAATCATTCCGTTGATACTGATACCTGTGTGGTATATTCCAAAATAACTAGAATAATCTGCAAAGGAAGCTGCCTTGGAGAGAACACCTCTTAGGAATGGATTGATTGGAAGTTCTGATATGATGAGCTTGACTGTTATGTATTGTATTGGCTTGATCGCTACGAGTAGTTGTTTTCGTACTCCCAATTTCAACGCCATCGTCATTAGTTGATCTTTGCTAACTTGATGATGCTTGTCAAGTGTTTCTAGCTTGCGTAGAACAATATCATATGCCTCTTTCTCTTGTGGTGTAAGTTTGTGTACTGTACCACTAATAACTACACTCTCTAACGTTTCCTCTTGACTAAATATTCCGGCATCATGTGATTTAATATCGGTGCCCTCGGACTCGGTGTTGTTCGATATAGTTGGTTCTATCATCGACTCAATCATATTGTTTGTTGATTGATACCATTTCTTCTTTTCTGTTGGTGTGAATCTAATTGTTTTGCTAATGGTGAAAAGCTCCCAAGCACCAGGTTCGAGACGATTACAGTTCACCATGTTTCCAACATCGCCTACAACAAACCTATTGTTACGATTGGACCTTAAAGTAATCTTTTCTCCATTCTGTATCTCGTTTGAAATACCAACTCCATCTCTAGTTATAATAAACAAAAATCTGTTGTCAACTTCTTGTGTGATTGCCCCACAGGAAACTCCCGATAGTTTCCCTAATTTTAAATACAGGCCTGTAGCAACAGACACTAACACTACGACATCATTGTTTAGCACTGGTGTATTGTTTTTCTTGGGTATGCAGCTGATAATGAATTGATTGCTTCCATTTTGTGCTTGTTTCTCCAAGAATATTTTTTTCAGAGTCAGATTCACACCAATGTATTTGTTGTAGTCGCTTTTGAGAGTAACAACATCTCCATATCTTAGTACTGTATCGACAACAGTAGGGGAGTCTGTTTTTTGCATTGCGTGTGAACGTCAACATCATTACTTTTGGCAGTTTATGAAAAGGACACCCAATATTTGGACAAGTCGCATGAAAATTGTTTAAATTGCAAATGAAACCAAAGAATTTATTTAAACCTTGGCGAGCTTTGCCTTTTGGTATTCGAGGGATCTTCTTGACAATCTCAAACCACCCCATTGTTTGTTTTGTTCGGCGAAACGTTCGTTGAATGAACCACGGACGGATTCCAAAACCTTGGAGAGTTCGTCCTTGTCTTCCTTTCTGACGTCAGTGAGGCAAACAACTGAAGTGTTCTTCAAGTGTACCAATTGACCTAGACGGGACTTGGACTTGACGATGGCATATGGGATACCGAGCTTCTTGCACAAAGTTGGTAAGAACAAGACGAGTTCCAATGGGTCAACGTCGTGGGCGATAACAACCAATTGAGCCTTTTGTCTTTCAACCAAGTTGGTGACGGTGTTGATACCGGCGTGGAGGTGAATGTGCTTGACTTCAGCCTTTGCCTTCTCACCCTTGACGCGAGTCTTGGAGGCGGAACGCAAACGTTCTCTCTTGGCCTTGGCATCTTCTGGTCTGTATTTTTCCAAAAGCTTGAAAATGCGGGCAGCCAATGGCTTGTTGGCAGCACGGTTGAATTGGTTAACCGCTGGTGGGATCTTCAAACGCTTGAACAAAACACGTCTTTGTCTTTGGAGACGGACATACTTTGGCCACTTGACGTATCTGGTCAAGTCAAGCTTGTGTGGTCTGGCTTGTCCAATACCGAAAATCTTTGGACGAGCAATGAACAAGTTCTTGTACATGGAAGCCTTGGATTCTGGTCTCTTTGGCTTTTGGACACCTTGTGGCTTGGCGCCGGTCTTCTTCTTGTCACCGGTCTTTTGTGCTGGTTTCTTTGTGTTTGTGGCTGGCTAAAAAATAGTTAGACATGTGTTCGTTAATGCCGCCTCAATTGAGATACATGCTAACCCAACGTCGTTACATTGGTATGCGAGCACACGCGTGTACAAAGTCCAACAAGTTATTTAACATGATGAAAAACGTAACACGTGTGAATAGTCTAGTCATTACCGCTCAAGAATTCTACCAAGTAGAAACGAGGATCAACATGACATCATCGACTGAGTGCGAATTCGTCCAACATACCATTTGAGATTGTTTTTTTTGTTTAACACTCGTTTACAAGCGTCGCTATTGGTTGACTTAACATATGGTCAACTTGTAACGCGATAAAGAAGCAACTTTCTTTAATAGCTTTTAGAGTGAGCAGCAAAACGACTGGTTTAATTCTCTAGAATTTGCTATAAAAAACACAAATAAAGTTCAATTTTGAGCATAATTTTCTTTGAAAATAGATGGAAATGTGAGGTTGTTATTCGCTTTTTCAAATGCTTTATCTTTATATTTTAGCACAGATTCTAATGTAATTTCGATTACTCTCAATTTCGCAAATTTCCAAAGCACGTAGGTTCGCAATAGCATATAATGAATTCCTTAACCTTTAAAATAACAATTCCACCGTTTTTCAAAGCATGAAATCGTTTGCATCTCTACTAATCAATTCTTTTCATAAAGTTGTAAAACGACAACAAATCCACAGTTGTCTTTCTGTTAGGTGCCGTTACCCCACACGCTGTGTAGTGAGAAAACCACTTGACTATCCTGTGGCACAATCATTTATTGATCTGTAATGCCATCAACAAAAAAAACTACAGACGGATCCAGTAAACGCAAACCAGTACCACATAAACTTGAGCACGCACAAACAGGTGAGCACAATTACGCAATTCTTATTAAACAATTTCTAGTTGTGAACCACATAAACAAACAAAAGATGAAGAAGATCTCTTTGGATACAACTACCCCATCCACCACAACACCACAAATTACACCAATGCTCCCACCTAATGAGGGCGATAAAAAGGTAGAGGAGAGCATTAGCGATAGCAGCAGCGATACAGGTTATTCATCAGATAGCGAATCGGATGCTGAGAGCAAACCAACTCGCAAGAGCATTGGATTACCACCACTAAAAACGTCGACATCTCAAACTACTCCATCACCCAATGCTGCAAAACGGAAAACGCCATCCCATCCCACACCAGAAAAGAAAAAGCAAAAGACGCACGACTTGCAAACCATTAAAAACAAGATTTCTGACGTGTTGAAAGGGAAGCGGATAGCAGTACAAGGTATGTATACATATTTTACACGACTAACAATTTTTAGGAAAATTTCAACTCACACGCGAAGAGTTTGCAAACATGATACAACGCAATAGCGGGTTCTATGCTACGCACATATCAAAAACAAATAATGTATGACAAAATAACACTTTTATAACTTTGTTCAGGTAACATGGTTCATCACAACAGATGAAGCGATAACAGGTTTCAAACGCGCCAACTTGGACAAAGCCAAACAGTTCAAAATACCTATCCTACGTGAAGATTACTTGTATGACTGTATTGATCAAGGACAAGTCTTACCCTATGATGGCTATCAACTCGCGCCTATTCATGAAGAATCGGATAACGAATCTAGTGGGTACAGCAGTGCAGACTCCGATTCGGATCACTCTAGAAAAAAGAGAAGAGTTTCTATTTCAGAATATGAACCACAAAATAATGTTGCTCGTGAACTATTAACCACATACAAATCGCTAGTTATTGAAGATTCGATCGAAAAAGAAAAACCAATAGAAGAAACAATGTTTAGTGACATTGTCTTTCAGGTCAAGGATAAACTATTCTATTGTATCAGATCACTATTGGCATTACGTAGTGCTCATTTTAAACAAATAATCACTAATGCCATGAACGACAACAAGGAACAAGTGTTACGAATAACCATTGACAATGTATCACCAAGTGTATTCAAGTCGATCTTGGAATATTTGGTGAGTGGATCGATGACTATTACCGATACAGGCGATGCAGTTGACATTTGTTTATATGCAACTAGTATTGACTTGTCACAAGCAGCCACTGACATTGTTCACAAACAAGTGAAAAAATCAATTGAACAACAAGATGTCATTGGAACATGGAGAATTCTAGATAGACTATTAACTAGTCCAGGAGCTGAAAAACTACGCACAGAATCATGGTTCCCATTGTTAACAAAATATGTTTGTGATCATGCTTCCATCTTGTTATCACTACCACTAAGTAGAGCCATGATGATAGAAATATTATCAGCAAGTGAACTAGATGTTGATGAACTAACATTGTTCAAACATGTTATTAAACATGGACTAGTGAAACAAGAACAATTGATGGATACCAACGCTGATACCAATGGAAAACTATTCATGCAAGATGATCAAGATCGAATCTATTACTTGGATGGAAAACTATATTGGTATCATGGACAAGAACTAGAATCAATTATGGAAACTAGTTTGGTACGACAACAAGTTGCAGATTTGTTACCATTAATTCTATACGAACATATTAGTTTGGATGATGTGATGAAGAATGTTGAACCCATCAAATTGTTTAACGATTTGGAAGTATTTGAGTTTTGTAAGGCCATGCATGCAGTCAAGAGTGGATTAGAGTATACGATATTGGGTTGTAAACAAGTACATCCACGTACAAAAAGAGTACAAATACCAAAAGATGACAAATTGGCAAAAAAGACTAAAAAGATTGCACATACTACACCGATAAAGAGTGCATCAGTGAATATACAATCACCAACTTCCATTACGCCATCACAACAGCGACCAGCACCCTTTACACCACAAGCACAGTTTCTAGTATTAAACCAAAACAAGATGAATCAAGTCGTGTTACCAAACACTTCACCAGTATCTGTATTGGGTATTCCACTAAGTGGTGCAGCATCGACATCAGGTCAAAACTCTGTTAAACCTACAACAACTGCACCTTCTCCAGAACCTGATCGCTTACCTATGGTTATTACTCAAAAGTATACTGTCAACGCAGAAGAGTTGAAAAGGAAAAGCAAAGTTGTGCTAAAGACGTTCAACTATCGTGACACTACGTGGTACTTGTGTTTACAACCAGCATCACCAAACCTTTCGGTATACTTGTACAACAAGGATATCACAGATGGTAAAACATTACCCAATGCACTACCCACAAAGATTTATTTCAATTTACACAACCAAGTAGATCAGGAAAAGAAGCACACAACTAGTTTTGTACGTACTTGGCAAAGCGTAAAAGCATGGGGTTTCGCATCGTGGATACCATTAGCAGAAGTATTCGATGAAAAGAATGGATGGATAAGTCATAAGAATGTTGACCCAGAAATTCAAGTCAGTGTTACATTGGAAGAACAAATTTCACAACCAGTTAAAAAATAAAACACAAAATTTATACTTCCATTGTTTGCGCATCTTGCGTACTTGTTGGGGTGTTGAAACGTTGATGGGGTTCATAACTCTGAACGTATACACCTCTGGTCAAGCAGTATGGTGTCAACTCTTCAAATGTACTGGCCTTGAGGAATGGAGCAGATTTAACCAACTTGTCGGCAAAAATGTATGTACTGTTGATTTGTTTCTCATAGCCCTTGGTTACTCTCATGTTTAACAACAACATGGCAGATGCTTCGGCAAACTTGTTGTACTCTTTCTCAATGGCAGAAATGTCCTTGCTCTTGGTGCTGTGTAAAGCAACGATGAGTTCATGGAAACATGTAATAGCCAAGTGAGTATTGTTTGTCCATCCTTCCAAGTTGATGTTGTATTCTGAATCTTTCCATACTTTGGGTAATGTCAACATGATTGCAAATGCAACTGGTAAAATATCCCACAATGAACTTGTTTCTGCCATAGATGACATTGCTTGTTTCAATGCATTGTCACTTGTTGGCTCAACAATACCACAATCAACAGCCATGGCGTCAATGGGTAACAAACTTGGTTCACGGAAAATATTTTTTCCTCCATATTGTTGGTGTGCACTATCTACTGTATAATAGATGGATGGAATGGAATCTACAATAGTATCACGAAGAGCCTCTCGTAATCTCTTTCTGAATTCCATCAAACCACCAATGGTAATGGCATATTGTAGCATGTTTTCTAATCCAGCATATTTTTTACCCATATCTTTGTCTAGTACATTTTCGTTATATAACAATGTTTCTGTTTCTTTTAACGTTTTGGCATGTTGAGACAAAACATCACGTAGTTTCTCACTGTTGCTAATAATAGCATCTAATGCCATGTGATCGAATACACGAACACCATATGGACCAATGAGTCTAGTGAGTGAACGTAGTTCTAGTGTGTCAACGTATTCTTCAATACGGAATGCATTGATTGGAGTCAATGGGGAACTGATGAATGCTCTTCTATTTGGTGAGTAGATGGCCTTGTACTTGGTGTTCATGTT
>JAESGV010000690.1_pt1 | contig 14627 bp, 9 predicted proteins | sample 9269781 | NCBI WGS metagenome assembly JAESGV01 (sample SAMN15741586, study PRJNA653496) | algae metagenome | isolation source: Tildeniella torsiva UHER 1998/13D and co-occurring heterotrophs from... | place: Slovakia: Slovak Paradise National Park, Hrabusice, Kosice Region | collected 2000-01-01 | reverse complement strand
CTGATTTCTACACGTTCCAACGAACATGTAAGAGCACACACGAGATAACTCAGTACGAAGACGTTTGGCGTGTCATGTACATTCGTGAGTTCGAAGCCGAAATACGAGAGTTGCAACAAACACAGAGCAAAGCAAACGATAAAAAGATACAAAGGTTACGAAAACAACTCGCACGTCACACCAACACAAATCATCCACGTTTTATTGTCGGAAATGAATTCGAAAAAGTGTTAAAAATGTCACATTACGTGAAAAAAACGTCAGGAATAACGCAAAAGGCACAGGAGTTGGTAAAGCTTCGCGAATATAATGATGCGATGGACCTCGTTTCACAATTTGTTGATAAATTCTATTACGGCGATCCAAACGGCGCGATGCTCACAAAACGTAGTCTGCTAGGAGATATCCTCATTTCAGACCTCATTGCTTCAAACACTAATGATGCCATTTCCTATCCCACCGAACTGAAAAAACTTCTTACAAGATTGGTCGATGAATTCGGGTACATTGTCAAGAACAAACATTTTCTGAGCGTATGGTCGTACAAAGCGTTACTCAGGATCTTTTTAGACATTTACAAGTACGGATTAGAGAAACACAAAAATCCACCGAATGCAGTTCCCATTCCACTAGATTGTACATCATTCCTGTACGAGATGGTCAGAAACGATTCAAACAACTTGCAAATGGTTCTAGATGAACATTTGTATACTAAAAAAGAAATTGCGTCGTGGATGAATACTTGCGTAGAAACGCTTATATCAGAATATTACTACGATCCACGTGGATTGCAGAAACTTGCAAATTTTATTCAAGGAGAGTATTTCGAGATCACTCCAAATTGGAATTTTGAGATTTACTTGTCAAGAGAGCAGAGAAATAAAGAAGGTGCGATCGAGTTTATTCACAAGCATTCCAAGACTGGTACTACGTATCTATTGAGAGCAGTAACGAAGAATTGCTGTACAGGTACCGATGACTGTTACATCAACTTTGAGACGCTTGGAATTAGAATGTTAGAGATGATCTTGTCACGACCTGACGCTATCATCGCAGAAGCGTTAACAGCTGCATGTAGCAAAGCCTATTGTGATAACACCAAGTGCATAGAGTATTTACTCGATCGAGGCGTCGACATTGATGCAAATTATTACGATTGCATTTTTGCATTGTTCAGGCATGAAGATCAGCAGAAGATTATCGAGAAGATCAAGCTTATTACAAGTTACTGCAAAACAGAAACGTTGAAAAGTTTGTTTGAAAAGTGTGACGGATATAGTTGTTTATTATGGGATATTTACATAAGAAAACTTGAAAAGGTTATGGAGTTCTTAATCATCGAGTGTGGTGTGAACCCTGATAGCAAGAATGAAGATGGAGATGGGTTCTACAAATTATTTATTGAAGATGGATCGCAGAGTCAAGAGGTTGTTGATCTGTTTAATCGTGCACTTGAATTATCTCAGAAATAAATTTTATAAAACACAATAACATAAGACAAAAATTGTAAGATGCAAACAATCAGCGATATCATCAAGTTTAACGTTGTGTGCACATCATCTACAATACCACGACTGTGCGAATTGTTGACAGCGAAACTTCGTTCACAAGTAACAGGAGAACTCACGAAGAAAATACTTTTATTCGGTTCTAGTTTTCCAAAGTGCGCTGTTTATGACGTCGTTACTGAAAAAATAACCACTGTAAATATCGAACAAAAATTTTGTATCAAGTGCACACTGCAAATGAACGGTGAGAACAGAGTATTATGCGCTGGTGATTCTAATCAAATTTTTATTTTTGATTTTTTTGCAAATATCGTATCGTACGTTACCGTGGAAGGGTTAAAGCTTGCGTACTCAATAATACAATTACATGACAAACGAATCGTCATTCATAACCGAACATCCATCATTGTCTGTGACTCGCGAACGTTGAAAACGACACAAGTATTGAAATTAGAGAACGTTGACCCCAACGAGCCACATTATCATGGTTACATACTCGAGAATACAAATCTCCTACAGTTAAAAAATGGACTCATCGCATGCACTACGAATCATTCAATTCAACTATATAACCCTACAAACTTTACCGTGCAACACGAAATTCCTGACGCTACGCCTAGAAAGAGAATAATCAACCAATTATCAAACGGGTACTTGGCAGTAGCTTTCAAGCATGACGTAAAGATCTATGATAACGAGTACAAGGTTGTAACTACATTGTCAAGCAAAAAGGTGGCATGTATGACAGAATTTGATGGAAAGTTGGTCATAGCAAGCCAAACGAATCACGTGACACTTTGGGACATGAAAGATTGGTCGCTTGTTAAAGATTTGCGATTTTTTGATACTTTTTATACGCTTGTTCCTGTAGAAAACAAGTTGATCTTGATTGGAGCGTTAATACATGTCTATTCTGAAGGTGGTGTAGGAAAGAATATTAAAAGTAATCTTGCTGACCATGGAGTTTTGTTAACAGAGTATGGAAAGACGGAGTGGACGTATGGAAATCGTTTGAGAAAATCTCCTGTTATTACAGAGATAATCCATAGCCAGAAGAAAGAAATGAAATGTTTGCTTTCATGAAATTGGCAGGGTGGTCATTTGAGAAATCACTACATCAATTTACACAAGTACAAGAGACCTGACTTTGCAGTGCAATAAAGATATGCGCGGTAGCATACAGTTATTCTGATTTACAAAAACATGCCAGCTGTTGGCCACAGTATCACATTTCGCTTTGAAACTGAAGAAAATCCGCACACAACACACGAACTATTCGCGTTATTAACATCTCAACTTCGTTTGCACACTAGCACGAGTACACGAAAGACGTTGTTGTTTGGCCACGAAAGAAGTTCATGTTGCGTGTACGACTCGGTTGCTGACACTACAACAATGATAAACCTTGAACCACAATTCACTGTTAGATGTGCGATTCAATTACGAGGTGAACACAAGATAATATGCGGCGGAATCTCATCAAAACTTTTAGAATATGATTTCTTTGATAACATAGTGTCGTATGCTGAAATAGAAGGTCTCAGAGCAGCATACACTATGATACAACTTTATGACGGAAGAATCGCGATAGGCACGTTGAGTTCAATGATACTATTAAGCTCTACACTTTGCAAACTCGATGAAATATTTTTCCGCTACGTAGCAGAAGAAACTCAAGTTTATCAACTCAAAAACGAACACATTATCTGCACACAAGAGACGATGACAAAGATATATCATCCACGTACGCTAGAAATTATGCATACAATAAATCACTACCAACCTGGCGGAAAAAACGTACTAGAGCTATCTAACGGCACGTTTGCTATTAGTAACAGAGCTATCATCTCGATTTACGACAGCAAGTACACATACTACTGTTTGCAAACAAATAAACGAGACACAGTGATTGCTCTCGCAGAACTAGATAACCAACTTTTAGTAACGGACTTCTCTGGAAGTTTATCTTTCTGGGATACAAGTACTCGGAAATGGAATAATGTGAAACAAATTGATTTTAATCGGTACAACAAGTTGATTGTAGATGGGAGGAAAATAATCATGCTTGGGATTGGTATGATTATTTACGATGTTGATGCTGATAAGTGGGAGTGGTTTGATCATAATTATAATTGTGGTGTGACATTGGTCGAACATAAAAAAACAATGTGGACAGCTGGGAATAGATTGGAAAAATCACCATTGATACATGATGCGGAAAAGCAACGTAAGATATCAGAGAATTACTGCACAGTTGCATAAAATAATTTTTATGAAACTTTAGCGTGCCCTTTTGTAGTCCTTTTTACAAACTATTAAAAAACTTTAATTATTCAAACAGCAAAAATTAGACATCACCTCAGACGATTATTCGCAAGAAATATGGCTTGGCGTTGTGGTGGATCTTCAAACACTGAACTTGTAAATAATCTCTTCCGTGCAAATATCATAAAATCGGAACGTGTTCGAGATGCCATGCTAAAGGTTGATCGAAAACATTATTTACCACATATTGGTGATGAGAGTACTGCGTACGATGATAGTCCAATGCCTATTGGACACAATGTAACGATAAGGTAGGAATAATCGATATCTTTTAATAATAGTGCTCCTCATATGCACGCATATGCTTTGGAGATGTTACACGATAAATTAAAAAGTGGAAATAAAGCCATGGATGTTGGCGCCGGTTCTGGATACTTGGTCGCATGCATGGCTCACATGGTAGGCGAACAAGGTCACGTCATTGGAATCGAATACGTTCCAGAACTAGCGAAACATGCCAAACAACGATTAGAAACAGATCCAGATAAAACCATTCAAAAAATGATGCAAGAAGGTCGCATAGAAGTGCTCGAAGGCGATGGTTGGCAAGGATACGAAAAACAAGCTCCATATGCTGCTATACATGTCGGTGCAGCTGCGGAAACACTTCCAGAGAATTTGGTAAAGCAATTGGAAAACAATGGAAGATTGGTCATACCTGTAGGAACGTGGGATCAAAATATGTTAATGGTTGAGAAAGATGGAAACGGCAATGTAACACAAAAGTCGGTAATGGGCGTAAGATATGTACCATTAGTGAATCCTACAAGATCAAAGTAAATACTTTTATAATTTCATATTTAATTGTATGATAACAATTGGTACCAACTAGTTCTGCTCGTAACGAGTTGTATTTGTTATGATTGAGATCATTCTTTCTTCTCAAACATTCTTTCATGTTTTGTACTGTGAATACTTTGGATATCTGATTGATGGTTTTCTCTTTTCAACTGATATAAAACACCATCTTCGTTTGTGAAAACATAAACACTTGTTGCTTGCATGTCAATTATTTTAAACTCTTTTCCTGTCTTCATGGTAAATGAAAGTGTTGGAAGTTCGGCAACCATGGCCAAGAACTAGCAGAGTGACAGTTTCTAGCGACTTGTAAATAGCTAACAAAAGTTTACTTAATTCTGAGTCTGCTGTATGTGATATAGGTACCTGATTGCATCCATTGAGAATTGAAATCGCATACTATGCGTTAAGTTTATACGTTCCATGTTACAACAATAAGAACAACCGTAAGCGACATCTCAAATACCAGTTAATGATTCGCCTATGTTGGACAGCCAGCTGCTCTCATTAAAGCCGTAAGTGCCGCTCACATTTCGAATAACAAATAAGAAACAGCTCATTGCGAGGCTCGCGAAAGTCGGCACCGGCAATTCTAAATACAGAGGACAATGACGCAAGAAAGCAATTGATACTTCAAAAATCGCTAACACAGGGACTTTTAATCGCTGCAGCACTAACGTCACCAGAAGAATTGATTGAAAAAAACCTACTCGATCTGAATGAAGAAAATCGTGTTTCGCTGCAGCTATCTGATATCAAATTACTGTACAAAGCAAAATGCGAAGACCAGCAACTACAAATGATTCCTAAACGCGAAGAACGGTTTTTAGAGTTACTGCATAAGAGCTGCAGTGGTTTACTCTTCTCACTGAAAGAACATGGATTAGGAAAAGAATCTGGAGAAGCAATATGCAAAGTATTAGCGCACAATAAGAACTATTCGATATTAGAACTTTGTGGAAATCGATTACGAGACGACGGTACCAAAGCTCTTTCGCAATTGATGACAGTAAACGACGCAATAGTTCGATTGGATCTTCGGAGCAACGATATAGGAGGGAAAGGTGGAGAAGCGCTGTTCAAAGCTCTACGGCAAAACTCTACACTTACGTCGTTAGATTTATCTGGACTATCTGGTATCAATAGAAACCATATCGGTATTAAGGGAGCGGCTGCGTTAAGTAGCATGCTTCAAGTAAATCGCGTACTATGTCAAATCAATTTGGGAAGTAATGGTATGGGTGCCGATGGAATAAAACTGTTATGCACGGGATTGAAAAACAATCAAGTGTTAACAGAATTAGATGTAAGCTCGAACAATATGGGATTCGTGGGATGTGAATACTTAGCAAGTAGTCTACGGTACTGTTGTCTGAAACGACTCATCATGGAACGAAATCTAATAGGAGACAAAGGCGCAAACATGATTGCGACGGCATTAAAAACACATCCAAGTGTAACGCTTCGGCATTTGAATATCGCTGAAAATAAGATTACCGCTCACGGAATACGCGACATTTGTAGTATGCTCAAAGATGATGCTATGATCCACACGATAAAACTCGACGGAAACGAAGCAGGAGATAGAGGGTCCGAAGAAATCGGAGCAATGTTAGAAATCAACAAGTCGTTGAAATCGTTACATTTAGCAAAGAATGAAATACAAAATCACGGATGTACGTTCCTAGCTAAAGCACTGCGAGTGAATTCGTCGTTAAAGAAATTAGATTTATCTTCGAATTATATAGAAGACAAAGGGATGACTGCGCTAGCAAACGCGCTTCGAGAGAATAGAGGACTGATTAATCTCGATTTGGCACAAAATAGAATCGGAGATGAAGGCGGGATGAGTTTAGCGAAAGCAATTGTTTCCAATCAAACGTTACAAATTTTGAGTATTAAAGAGAATGACATGCGAACAGCTGGAGATCACCTAGCCGACGCGTTACGAAAGAATTTCGTCTTGATGTGTTTGGATTTTACGTATAATAATTTTTCATACAAGAGTTATAGTTTCATATCGGAAGCACTCAAAAGAAATATACGAAGATTTAAAGGTGGGACAAAAGACCGATTAAAAAAGCAAATTGAAGATTTGAAAAAGAACGAAGAGATATTAGCTCAAGTAAGCGACGATACTCGAAAAGAAAATGAAATGCGTGAAGATGCTGACGAAAAGTTTATCGAAGAGCAAGAAAATATTAATCAATTGAATAACAAGTACCAAATGGAGATACAAGATATGAAAGAAACGCTGCATGTCAAACACGAAGAACGGAAACAAATGGAAAAGAAATTTGAAGATACTATGAACTCATTCGCTATTGAAGTACAAAATGCCAATGTTGAAACAAGGAAAATAGAATCTAGAATTGATAGTGAACGTGATAAAGTCGCAAAACTGAAACGCGAATTACTTAGTGTTACTGATGTCGTAGACAAAGCTAGAATTAAAGCGCAAGGTGAAATGCAACCACATATCCAAGAATTAGAAACTGAAGAAAAGAAACTTTTAGCAATAAGAGAAAAAGCAAAAGCCGAAGAGGCAGAATTCGAAAATCTAAAACGGAAACTAAAAGCATTAGAAAAATTAGCAACAGAAGAGGCCAATGCAGTACCAGTTACACCTGCTCCGACAAAAGGTATGCCACTACGTGCACAAGCACCAGATAAAAAACGGAGCGCAACAAAAAAATAAATATTGTATATTATTTCAGGTATTGAGCAAAATCTTCGCCGGTTACGTTTTCTATCTTTGCTACCAACTTTTGTGTTGCCAATACAACTGCTTTGTTCTCATCTTCTAACAATTCAGCAATATAAGGGATCATTTCTGGAAGATTGATAACGAAACTTTGTCCAACCTTTTCATAGAATTGGTAAAGTGTAGCAACAGCTGCACATTTGACATCACGATCTTGATCTTGTGTTTTTGTAAGCACTTGGTATTGTAACTGTTTCCACTGTACTTGTGGAACGACAACAGCAAGTTGACCCAAGCAAGAAGCAATTGCTGATGATCTTTCAATGACACGACCATCTCCATTGTTATCAAGTTGGTCAACTAGTGGTTGAACAATGGTATCAAATCTTGTGTGAACTTCCATTAGACCATCTGAATCGTTTTCGAAACAGGATTGTAGTGTAGTCGCGATGGCGATGATGACATCGTACTTGATTTGGAGATCATCTTGTTCATCATTGAATTGTTCAACTGGAGCGCGTTTTCTCTTTTGTCCAACTTGCTCGTCATCTTCGTCATCTTCCTCTTCCTCTTCTATTTCTGAATTTCCAAAACGAATAGAATTCAAGTCAGAAGCAATGTTTTCTAGCAATGTAGCGTAGTATGGTACGAATATCGATTTGAGTAGATCGGTCCACATGAACAATAACTTGTACAATACCAATAATCGTTCGAATGATTTTTCTTCTCTCGCCCAATCCACTATACTCATTAGTACTGGTTTGAATAGATTCTCATTCAACTTGAGCGTTAATTTCTTCGCGACTTGTATGACTGCATCTTCAATGCGATTAATGGCAGTTGCACTTGATCCAAGTAGTGTTTCTCCATGAACACGACGAATATCCAATGCAGTTTGTAAGAAATCAACCACGCGTTGGTAATGAGTTTCGATCATGGTAGCGTCGAGTGCATCAACTGCTTCTCCAATTACGAGTAATAGTGATGTCATACAAGTTGAAATCAAACTTGGTTCGCGATCGCGTAGCATGACGATGCATTCGTGATACGCACCGAGTAGTGGTTGCAAAATATGTCTTGCTTCGACTTGTTGTGCCAAGTACGATAACAATGCGCTTGCTTTGCCTGATAACCTCTTATTTTGTTGGATGTCAACAGCACAGTTGACTAGAACCAAAATGATATCGTTCATAAAGGGAGTGACAAAGTTGGCATGGCTGCGAACAATTAGATCCAAACTAGAGAGCGCTGCGATACGTAATACGTTGGTAGAACGATCTTCATCGACTTCTTGTCGTGATAACGAAGCGCGTAGTACGATCAACAACGCTTTCACGACTTGATTGATGTGCTCCAACGCGTGTAAACCAAATTCTGCACACATTGTAGCTAACGCTAAACATGCAGATCCAATGATACGTTCATCTTTGGTTGCCAATGTTCCCAATACGACTGGTACCAATGATGATAAATCCTCTGCGTGTGCTTTGCCAAGTTTTCTTGAAATTAGTTCGACAGCGACAATTGAACTTTGTTTCAAAATGGGATCATTTGTTCTCTCCAAAACAACTTCCAAGATGGGTACGATTGTTTCCAAGTACAATTTGTGATTCTGTTCAATGGATTCGATCGCACTTGGAGATACCAAATGATTGTTCAACGTTTCAAGTGCTTTGCGTTGTACTGTTAACGTTGCTCCTTGACCAACAACCAAATGTTGAACAACTGTTACAAACGATTCTGGCGCCAAAAGTTGCAAAATCTTTTTGAAAAGCGCTTGTGTGCTTTCTTTGACCTCTTCGAAACGAATTGACAAGTAAGCCATAGTCATTAACATTCTTTGAGCTGTTTCCTTGTTACTTTGTTCAAACATGACAAGTCTCTTCAAGAAAACCATGGACGATAAGTGATTGGTTACAAAATCGATTAAACTTTCTACTAATAGTTTCTTGTTCTGAGCACTGTACTCTCTCGATCCTTCGTAAATGACACGCGCTGCTTTAACGAGTTCGATACCACCTATTAATTGTTTCATGGCTGATAATTGATCCATTAACAAGTGACAAAACTCGAGCATGGCTTCCTTGTTGGAATCAACTTCACTTTGGTTGTGTATGCTCGTGTTTCGGGAACGATTATACTTGGACAAAAATTGAATGATAAACACAAATGCTCGTTTGCGTGATAACGCTTTGACAAGTCCTGCGTAGAACTTGACACGTTTTTCAGCTGGTAAATAGTCATACAAACCAACAAATGTAGAAACGACGAGTTTTTCATCCTTTTGTGCGATAGCAGGTACAATTTGATGAATTGCCTTTTCCATGACATCAAATGTAAAATTGTCACGTTGTTTGATGGTATCTTCAACGGCTTTCATGACAGTGTTGATGTGCTTCAACATGGCTTCTGGGTACAAACTTGCGAGCTCTCCAATTAACATGGTTGCTGCGTTTCTTACTTGGGGTGCTTTGGAAACGGTTAACACTTTGACAATGAGGTCAATATCAAAGTGTTTACTTTGAATCTTTTTATCTGTCTTCATGTACTCGACAACTGATTGTAATGTAGAAAGTGTCATAGTTAGTGGGTAATCTCTTGTTTCTCTCTTCAAAATGGGGAATAGTTTTGGAACTAAAACGTCAATATAGTAAATACCCTTGACGTGAGTGATGATTTCTAGTACGACAACCAAACGATCGGTATTTGCAGTAGATTCTAGTAATTGCACGAGAGAAGCACCAACAACGCGGAAAGTTGCCAACATTTTTTGTAAAGCGGTGGTGACTTCTGAAACGCGAGTTTCTTGCATGACATCGGCGACAGTTGACAAAAACCTGAATCTTTGTTCCATGCTTAATCGGATGTACAATCCCTTAGCATCTAACGAGTTGATCATTTCTGTACATGGAATGAATTTTCCATTCTCGCTAACGAGTTCAACGTGGCATGATAAAATACGTAACAATTGGTCAAATTCTTGTTCCTTTTCTGCAATTTGATCAAATGTTCTTGATGTGTAGATTCTACCGAGTTCACGGTATAATGTTGCTTCGTCTATTGATAAACCATCACTTAGTGCCTTGTTCGTGAGTTCCTCAGACACAGCGTGCATTGCCGACACTTTTACGCCAGTATCTTTGTTTTCCAACACTTTGATGTGCAAGTACTTGCCATACGCAGTTACAAACACACTTGCACTTTGAGCAATAAGTAACGTAATCTCATCGGCAAGTTTGATATTCGTAGCAAAGTACGAACGATCACTTAGAATCTCTTTCTCGTTGCTGAGAATATCTTCCAAGAACTTTTTGATCACGTTGGATTCTACTTTTGCAATTGTTTCATCAATCTTGTACAAGTTTCCTTTGAATCCATTTTTTAGAATGGCAGAGATGCATTCAAGTACCGCTGGTGCCACACGTTTATCGTCACCACGATTTGTTGGTGGAATGGCAAATACCGAAACTAGAGCGGGTAGTAATTGTTGGTAATCAATCTTTGGATTTGACATGAATGCTGCAGCGATGGTTAAGCAACGAGAACGTACAGTTGGGTTCACGTAACGTGATGGCGCAGTGTAGAACATTGCCAACACGAGTGGTGTCTTGTTACCCAAATGCGTTTGAAGTAACGGAAGAGTGGTTTGACTTGCTTCTTTGAACTTGGGTGCTGACATGATTGTCAATAAAACTTCAAAAATCAATGTCGAGTAGGTGATTTCACTTGTCATAAATTGTAACATGTCCAACTCTTCTACTTGGGTTTTTTTGAGAATTCTCTCCAACGTTTGGACAAAGAATGTAACACTTGTTTGTGCCATTTTCAACATGGTATGTGCGACCGTTACCGATGGTAACGCTTCATTCAAAATATCCAAAATGACTTGTTGCGCGATTCCATTTTGGAAAATACTTAGTAATAATGGTAACAAGATTTGTTCTTGTTTGCGAACATTTGCTCCAAGAATTTTGAACGCATTCTTTTCCGATACAAGTTTTTCAAATTTGGGTAATCCCTTGAGTAATGGATGCTTGAATGACGATTCTGAAAGTCTGGACCAAATGGCTTTCAACGTGGATGCATTCTTTTCATCATATTGCAAAAACTCGAGAACGAATGGAATAATTTGGTCAACTGGTGTCGTTTCCAAAACATCTTCATCTAGTAGCATGAGCATGATTTTTCCTCTCAATGGTTTCGATTTTGTTTGTGAAAAATGTTTGGTCAATTGTGGTACTAGTAACGATGCGCGTACTAAAGATGCCAATGGGAACTCGAACACTTGTTCGATGACTTTTGGATCATCATCGGATAATCGTTGTAGTAACGCATCAGATGCAAAAGTAATCACTTCTTCGGAATGATTTTCCAACATGGTACGTAACTTTTTCAATCCGAGTATGCGAATATTCGCATCATGATGTTCAAGTGCCAAATACAATGTCGTGTTGGCTTCTTCGATAACTTCATGTCTTGCTCGTTTCAATGTCAATTCTGCAAATTGTAAAACTTGTTCTTCTGAAAAGGTTGTTAATGCGACATCTAACGCGCGATCAAGTTCATTAGGGTATCTCTTCTCTAACAATTTTAACACTTTTTTCACATTTTCAGCAACACTTTCATCTCGTGTGAAATTGTCAAATAATCGCAAAGTAATCTTTTCAACCATATTCTTGACATCAATTTCATTCACTAGTAACTCGAGTGATTCTGCATCTTGTCCATCGATGACATTTTGTACTAACGAATCCATCATGGCAGAAATGAAATTTTCTACACGGTACTTGGTCGATAATCGAATGATTTGATTGGTAAAGTCCATATAGTTTAACAATTGGTTCACTTGATCTGGTGTTAATTTGGCAACACGTTGTGCTTGGAACAAAAAGATTAATACAACCAATGTATCACTCAATTTTTGTACGTGTGCAAGTAATGATTCGATAATGACGTCAATCAACTCTACGGAGAGTGAAATCTTACTTGAAACCAATGTAGTGATCATGTACGCGCCCATACGTAAATCTCTATTCTTGCTAGTGTATGCCCAGAATACGTGTGGTAAAATTCTTCGTAACGAGTTTTCTCTAACTTGTGAAAATTCGACATACTCGAGTACACTTGCAATGAAGAAATTGTCAAACGTTTTGTTATCGATTTCTAATCTTGCATAAAGTTGTACTGCATCGCACACAAAATCGAGAACTGTCAAATCGGTGTGGAAACGTTGAACGAGTGTCTCTCGAGCAAGTGTTGCACCGGAACGTTGAATAGGTTCTAAAAAGTGCCATCTTGTTCCGTCAATGTTTAGAATTTGAACAAAACGAGAAAAGAGTGTAGTTTGATGGTATGGAATGATACACTGCATGATTGATTCGACATTGAAAACGTTGATTCTGAATTGTTAATAAAAACGAATAAAACATACTTGTAGCGACGAATTAAATATTCGAGTGCCTTATGTGCTGATTTGAGCATAAAGTAAGGTCCCAATAACAAACAAAACTGTTGGATTTGTTCATCAATTTCTTCGTTTTCTTTTTTCGAAAGTTGTTCACGATTTTGTTGTACATTTTTCGCATGAAAAAGTGATGATGAAAAATTGGAGAATCGTGAATCGATAGAAACGAGTTCGTTCAGACCATCTTGTCCAATAATCAAAATATCGTCATATGATAAACGTGCTGCTTTTACAGCCGAAAATAACAACGAGTCCTTGCCCTTTGCTACCTTGGGTGCTGTACTTTGTGGAAATACAGACTTGAGCTGTAAGAGCTTCTGACTGAGTTCAGACATTCAATCTTCAAGTTTTAACACAAAGTGGGTTGACTTCAAACTTGTAATAATTTTGCATCATGGCTGCCGATAGTACACGCAAGTTTGGAGCGTATTGGCTAATCGTGTTTTTGTTGTTTTGGATTTATTACACAATGTGGGTACTACTCGTGCCGTTATTCGACGATGATGTTTTAATAGTCCAGTTTTTCCCACCCAGGGAGTACGCGATACTTTTCATTAGTTTGTGTGGATGGCTGCTTATTATAGTACTCAGTGGATTTATAGGACTCGTTATTATTTTAAATTCATTTAGCAAGAGCACACCGCTTCAGAACCACGAAGAACATACTGTGTCGAAAGAGTTAAAGTTTGAGTAGTACTCTTAATGTCGTGCGATCGTTCATTATCGTTTACGAGCTACGTTTCTTTTACACTGGAATGATAGAAGTACTTAGAATAGCGGTATTACCAGTGCTTATCAACGAACAGGCGAAACCTACTTGTTTGTTGTCTCCGTACAACTAACAGAACATTAAAATTCAAATAAAATTTATTGCAAGTAATATTTGATCACCTTTGCGATGACATGTACTTGGGCGTTACCATGGCGCTATTACTAAATAGAAAAGAGTCAAGTAAATCTGATCGTAATAAATTAGCTAGATCGCCACTAATAGGTGCTCCAAAAACTTCACCATAAATAAGACAAGGATATTGGTTGCAAAAATCACCAAAAATGAGAGTAGATAAAGCTACAGAGTTTTTACTTCGTATTTCCCATACATGGTATCCATTCTAATAATAAAATGTCACGCGTCTATTTTGAATCGTGTTTGCACGTATAAATTTTGCGAGTTAATGGTCTTGGAAATCACAAAACAACAAAAACAACAATACAATATGAAGTACACCTTCGTAGTATTACTCGCTATAATCGTTCTCGCTTTCGCTAAGCAACAACAAAATCCAGACTGTTGGACTTGTCCCTCAGGACTTGTACATTACTGGACAGTACCAGGTGCAGTTTCCACTGATAGATGCGCTTGTATCAATCCTGACAACGCTCCAGTCGCCCCAGCACCAACTACTGAAGAACCAACCACTACCGAAGCTCCATACACTCTCGACCCATCTGAAATCTGCCCAAAGAGACATTTAATCAACAAGGGTAACCAATGTACTCCAAACTCTGGTGAATTGTTCTGCGCTATTGGACAAATCTGTGCTCCAGCTGACGGTGGTATCTACACTTGCCAAGCTCCAAGCACCTACGGATCTGCCTGCACTACTTCATGTGTAAACAGCATGTGGTACCCAGGAAACAAGCTCGTATGCTTGGGTGGTAAATGCACCTATGCCGGCAAACGTAATGGTGACAAGTGCTTCGTCGCTGACGAATGCTCATCTGGTCGCTGTGAAAGCAACGTCTGCGCTGAAAACCCAGTTGATGGAACCTGTGCCAAGGATACCGATTGCGTTCCAAACACTTCATGCTTGAACGGCAAGTGCAC
>JAESGV010000689.1_pt1 | contig 14629 bp, 15 predicted proteins | sample 9269781 | NCBI WGS metagenome assembly JAESGV01 (sample SAMN15741586, study PRJNA653496) | algae metagenome | isolation source: Tildeniella torsiva UHER 1998/13D and co-occurring heterotrophs from... | place: Slovakia: Slovak Paradise National Park, Hrabusice, Kosice Region | collected 2000-01-01 | reverse complement strand
CTGCTATATTGCAAAAAGATAATCTAGACATTCTAGATTTTTCCAATTTCCAACCAGACTTGATTGATAGTGACGAAGATCTCGAGCCAATAGTATTGGACGCCAAAAAGATACAAGAAATTGAGACAAAGAACAAATTATTCAAGAGTTTTGTGTTCACTCCCAAAACACCAACAGATGGTAATTTTAAACCATCATACTCGTATTTCCAGTAAAGTTGAACTAATAAACATGCAAACTATGGACAGTGTAAAGTATAATTATTATTTTTATATAACTAAATAAATAGTGGAGATATAATTATATTTAAGGGGTATTGCAATTCAAGACTAATACTCGTGTAGCTCATATTTGGATTGGGCGCCAATCAAAAATTCAAGCTAACTTGTACAACGCGACAAGCAGAATAGACGAACAATGCTTACATGCTCCACACAAATTTTTTATACAAATCAGTGTGAATAAATTATTTTTTCAAAAATAGATGTTCTTTAGGGTTTTCAATGATGTTGCACCGATATTCGCATGTTTAAAATTTCTATCCTTCTATGATTGTACTTGAGGATTATACATTTAAAGAGATTCAAAGATCTTTTACCAAGGTCACATTTATAAACTAAATAAGCTAAACTGACCGCAAGTTTTTAACTTCAATACATATTTTACAGTAATATACGAAAACGCAGTTTATTGTTTTTTTGGTTAAAAATATACTGCACTTTGAGTATTCAATAATAGAATGCACTGAAGAGGACATAGTTTTTATCAAAAATATCTATAATCGTATATGTAAGTGTACATAGAAGGATAATCGAGCAGGCAGTTGAAGGCCCCACTTGACGCATTATAGAAGAAGATAGCGGTTACCAATACTACATGACTGCTTTTACATGCTTAAATTTCGTGTAGGGTTGACTGATATTTTGTAATTTTAGTTTGTTTGCAGTTTATATTGTGGTGCAATTTGGCTTTTCAGGTTACATACGCGTAATTTGAAAAAATCATATGAACATCACACGAACAAACCGCGTATACAATGAATTAGATGAGTATACGCGTTGTGTAAGAAAAATGAGGTGTCCAATCGCGATAAGAAGTAAATCACTCTCCATAATCTTCATATTCTTTTGAACAAGCGGAACAACTAACTGCACGCTTGTATATATTTGCATGTACAATACTTATGTAGAACTCTAGAATAATTAAATTAAGAATGAGTAATTAAATTTTATAATAAGATTTAGAAAATTTACGACATTTTCGTAATTTATCGATGAAATTCTCAATCAGATAATGAGAATAATTTACTCTTCAAAAACTGATGTAATTTATGGTAAACAACCCGCGAGATTTATTTATAGTATTTAAAAAATAATATTCCGAGCAATTATAACTGAAAACTTGTGGTGCGGTCTTAATATAACTTAGAAATTCATGGAACTTTGAAGATACATGCGAATTTGAATTTCAGTACATTTAATTACAGTTCAAATAAATTGCACTTGATGTTTGCAGAAATAAATTGCACCGATGTGCGCATTTCTTTATTTTCATACTTCTATGATTGTACATGAGAATTATTCTATATAAGAAAATTCAAGCAGAAAATAAAACGTTCTGCATCACTGAAAATGAATGAAAATGAAGGAGAGCGACCCCCTGATATGATGCGACTTCGTTACTTTGCCTAAATATCGTGTATGGTTGACTGTTTCATTGTATGTACAGATTGTTTGCGTGCAGTTTATAATTGAATTCTTGCAGTGCAGTTTAGTTTAATTGGTTTTTATATGTAATATTGAAAAAGATCTTCTACTATTGAAAAAATTGTTGTTTAAAATATATTTAATAATTCTTTTATATTAATAATGCTTTTACTAAATATTTCTACTCTCTTCAACATCTTTTCAACACTAATATGTCATCTTTTTCATCTTCCTCCTAGGATGTGCAAATAAAAGCAATGCAATGTAAAGTATATATTGGATGTTGTTTCTATGTTTTAATAGAATATTGGTAGTGGTGTTTTACACGCGTATGAAAAAGCTTGAATTGTTTGTCTTTGCGAAAAATAAAAAAGAAATTGTTTAATATTTTTAGAAAATGTTTTGTTTATTATCCAATCGATAGCACTTAAGCGTTCGATTTACTTTGCTTAGAAAAGAGTGAAAGAAAACCTCTTCGTTTTGGAGGTTGAACTGGTTGTTGTTGAATAACTACTGGAGGTTGCTGAACAAGCTGTTGCACATGATGGACTAGTTGCATGAGTTGGTTGTTTTGTTCGCGTTGCTGTTGCACAAGTTCGTTATGTTGTGCTTGTTGCTGTTAAACAAGTTTGTTATGTTGTGCTTGTTGCTGTTGAACAAGTTTTTCATGTTGTGCTTGTTGCTGTTAAATAATTTGATTGTGTTGTACTTGTTGCTGTTGAACAAGCTTGTCATGTTGTGCTTGTTGCTGTTGAAACAGGTGTTGCACTGGTTGTTGTATCAAATTTCCGAGTACAGTGAGAAAATCATTCTGTCGTTGCGCCATATCTTTAACAGCACAAGACGTTTCTTCTATCATCTTTCTGGTCTCATCTTGATCACCTTCGTATGGCCAAATGCTCTTAAAAATGTGAAGTTTTTTGATGTATTCACCAAAAGTTTGCAAAGAATCATTTTTCGTGATATCATTTTGTAACTTTTGTGAGAACAACTCTTGCATAGGTAATAATGTGCCAACAATCGCCTCTCCACAAACTAGTTCAACTAAATCTAATCCATCTTTCAAACATTCATCTTCCAAACATGCACTAAGTTCTGAACGTGCTTCTTGCAAGAGCTCCTTTGCCACAGTTACTGACTTTTCACTCCATACTAGCGCTACAATTTTGCGACGTCTGCTATCCGCTAACTTGATTATGATTTTCATAGAAGAAACGATTGGACCCATATCCTTTCTTTTGACTTCAATTTCAACCCAAATTTGTTCCAAATTATGACCATGACAACAGAACATAATGTCTGGTAGACCAACTTCAGGATTGTTTCCATCATTAACCATATACACAGTTTGTATATCAGTAGCTTCTGATATTTTCGAATAGAGCTGTACTAAAACATTAAAAATATCGCTACAATACTTACACTGATACTGTCTGCATGTTGGACGCAGTTCTCCACTCAACAAGCTCGCAAATAGTGGTGACACAGAGTTCTAAATATTAGTTTCACTATAACAACACTTACAGTTAACTCTATTGCCACTGCAAATTGGTAAACATGGCCAAAACAACCACAAATCGATGTTGCTGAATTCAATCAAGACACAAGAAATTGTCGGTCTCGGCTGAAAAATAGATTAGGACAATTGTTTGCCCAAAATCGTGTCAATGCAGGAAATGGGCGCAACAATATTATTTCGTCTTCGTTAATCGATGGTAGCAATCGCACCACACCAGTGTTCTCAAAATCGAACCATTCTTTCGGAATAGATTGCTTGTTGAACATGGCGCCAAAAACTTTGGTATCTTCAATTGCATCTTTGTGCATTTCATTTTCATATTGCTTGAAAAACTTGTGTTCCAAAAAATCCAGCCAACTGCGTTTTCCACCGAAAAACTCTGGATACATCGAATAGAAAACCATCTTAGCAATGGCTTCCTCATTGAGCTTGGCAAAGCGATTTCTAACATACATGCCGAAGTTTCCTACAGCCTTGTCAATAGCAGATTCAACATCCACTATCGTCACGTTTCTTCTTGCTTTGTTTCGACAATCTTCTAGCAAAGCTTGTAAAAAGTATTCTGTTAAACGAACAGGTCCTTCTAAACGTTTCCAGGATTTTTTCAATTGTGTTTCAATGATGCTGAGATCAAAGTGACAAAATTTTGTTACGATGGAGTGAATAGTATTCGCGTTGGCATAGGGTATAACATACCAGCCCTTGCTGTGCAGTTTGATTCCACTATCTACAGTGATTTGCATTCCGAGTTGAATGTTGGTTCCTGTGAATACTGTCTTCATCTTTTGCTTCTTGGCCAAATATGCAGTGAGTGAAATCATGCGATATTCCATAATGTTCTCTTCTTTGACTGGTTTCGTGATGCGTTGATTTTTATCATATCTGATAAATCCACGTTGTTGTTGCCATTGTTGACATTCATCAAAGTGTAATAATATTTCTTTGCCCGTCATAGATTGAATGTTTTTGATATATTCGTCTACTGCAGTGTCCATGTGGGTGTTGGTGAGATCATCGTATACATCAGGCAAACGAACCCCGTTTTCCTCCACAGTAATATGATCCATACCAGTATTTTCGTTTATCTTTTCCATTGCGATTTCAAGCATTCTATGCACAACAGCGCAGAGAACCTTGCTTATCATGTCTATAACAACGACCTCCGTTCGTTCGATTTGTGTTGAGTACTTCTTGATGTCAGCTGACTTGACTAGCGAGCAGTTGCTCATGGACATTCTTATTAATAGTTTCTTGTGATAACGGGCGGCTTCGACAACATTTGTAGTCTTTCCCACACCTGGAAAATCGAATAGCGTGAAAATGGTGCTTTTGTCGACAGCGTCGTTCATTAAAAGTCATCTAGGCCTTTTGGGCTTAGCGATCGGTCAAAGTAGGGTATTCTGTCTGTGAAACAAAAGGCGCCGTTGATATTGTTGTCTTCGACGTACTTCGAGAAAATGGTTTCTTCTTCGTCTTTAGGGTCGTCATAGGGTTCACTAACGACGTCTGGACTTATCCCAAACATGTACACAACCTCTTCTCCTTTCCATGTTGATTTTTTTTATACATTGTAATGACGTGCAATTTAGGAAGTTGTACCTTAAATAACAAGGAAGATAGGAGATTCACTTTACAATAAAGTTGTTGTCTCTTTACGCTGCCGTGTACTGCAATCGAAACTGGTAGTACATTGACAACGTAAATTTTAAATATTTTTGTTTAATCTTTTAATGTTATTGGTGATAACATTATTTTTCTTTCTTGTGGAATTTCCTCTACTCTTGTAACATTGTTTTGTTCTTGTTCATTTATTTGCTTATCTATCACAATATATGTTGTTACAGAACCTTTTCCTTTTACTTCTATTCCATGTCTCTCTTCAAACTAGATTGTTAATTTGGATTAATGACCATACTTTGAAAATATCATGTACTCGTTCGTACGTCTGTCTACTAATTTGTACTCGATTTGCTACACCGGTAGATTCCATTCTACTCGCCATATTGACAGAATCTCCCCAGCAATCATATGCAAATTTGTTTCTACCAATAACGCCAGCAACAACAGGTCCCGTATGGCAGCCCACTCGTATCGATATCTCACCTCCACTGAGTTCCCGTACACTTTTGATCGCTTGTAAACCAAACCGTACAGTATGTTCTGGATGATCTGGGTCATTGTTTAGACCTCCAACACAGAAATAGGCATCTCCTATCGTTTTGATCTTTTCCAAATTATTTGCTACACACAAGTCATCTAGTCCAACTACAATTCGATTCAATACAGTAACCAAATCAGTAGCAGTCATCGTACTACTCATCTTGGTGAACCCTACCATATCACTAAAGAAGCATGTAACATCATCTAATTGATCAGCTATACATGTCTCTCCTCTCTTTAACCGTGATGCTACTGATGATGGTAATATACTTAGTAACAATGTTTCGTTATTCTTTTTTTCTACATCCAATAATTCTTTTTGTTTTTGTTCTATTGTACAATCAGTAACAAAACATGCTACATGTGTCTTGTTATTCCATACACCTACACTAATCTTGTGTTAATATTCGTATTATTATATACCTAGTAGATAATCTAACTGGGAACTGTGTATCTGTCTTGTTTCTTTTTCCGTACAGTTCCTTCTTTGTACCCTTGTGCGTTCGACTTACTTCTCTAATTAATAAACTCAAATCTTCATTGAATAGTGTACTCAAACTATTACCAACAACATCTGCTTGAGTAATACAAAACATGGCTTGTGCAGCATTGTTCACCTCAACAATGTTACCTTCAGAGTTACATAGTATTACACCATCTGATGAACCCTCTAATATTGCCTTTGTCTTTTTATCAGAATCCTTTTCACGCTTCAAGAATGATAAAAGTGAATTCTTTGTAGCCAATGTATTGACATATTCTCTAATCTCGGGTACAGCCTCAGCTGCATCAAATGGAATCAATAAGAACATGCTTCTGATCTGTTGTGATATGTTCAAATAGGTATCCATTTCGTTAAATAAAAATGCACTCAACACCAACATGACAAAGAATACAGGTATATACAGTGCTAGTGTTGGAAATCCTAATCCACAGTTCAAACTAGTTACTGCCAGAAACTGTTCTGTTGTATTGGCCAACTTGGAATAGAATTGTTGTGATACTTGATAACTCCTACGTACAGCAGCGAATATCTCTGCCGGTGACATACCAGCCTTTTCTCGAATATTCTTTTCTCCATTAAGTACCAGATCATCTACTAGTCCATTCAATGATAGACAACGAACAGATGTTAATGACTGGTTACCAGTACATGGTGAAGATGCAAATGCTTGATCAATAGCAGCTGTCCAACCCATATACCCTCTAGCATACGAATTACCAAATCGAAGTTCATCCCATGCAACACGAAAATCTGATGTCAACTTGTTCATAAAATCAAGCCCTACATCACCAGTGTATGGGAAATAGACATCCTTTGGTGGAATTGTCATTTCTCCAACATCAAATGTTACACGTTGAGCATAATATTGTACTACTAGTTAGTATCATTAGTTATTACATACCCTTTCCATAGGCTGTAATAGTATAACTAGTCGTTGTGCCACAGTTGATGGCAAAATAATCTTCTGCAATGATGACTGCTATCACTAACAAATCTAATAATATGATAATTCCGCCTCTAATAATTAATAATAATGATTAATACTCACATGATTAATGTTTTTGTTCGAATTGAAATCTTGTTCTCAATGCGTACCTTGTCTTCTGATTTTTCCATTCGTCTCAAATACTGATACGTTCTACCTACTACCTCCTTTGGTAGTAGTGTAAACAATTTGAGAATATTACTCTGTGATTTGAAGAATAGTATATTGGCTATAGCATATACTGCGATGAGTACAATATGCCAAACAGCTGCTATTGCTCCTAGTACTCCAACGATAGAGTACATTGAACTAGTAGCGTTTAAAAAGTCTTGTCGAAATGCATTACAGTACTATTATTAGTATAGAATATATTACTTACTGCAAGAAATTCTTCTGCCAACTTATCTCTATTAATCCAAAAGAACATGAATGGATTACTCGTCACTGTTGCATTGAATGGTACTTCATTGTTCACCAATGAACGTAGATTTGTTTGGAACAGTAAACTTGCATCATATACTGATCGATTCAACGATACCACTGAATAGTTCTTGTTGGCATAATCAATCACAGGAATATCAAATGGAATACGTCTTCCCATGTACATGTATTGTCTATCGGCAGACATTTTCGTCGACAATGCATTATCCGTAACACTTTGATCATTCTTCAATAGTGGTAAAAGTACATTGGGTACATTGATCGTAACATTGTCAAACACTTTCTGATATTGATATTGTCTCAGTGTTACAAGCGACTGGAACGGATGAGCACTAATCTCACACGAGTCTACTAGTAACTTGTATCCAACAAATCCCAAACTAGTTTGACTCACCACAATTACTATATCGATTAGCGTAACAATTAAAATATGTACCTATAACACCTAATAGTACTAGGCCTGCACCAAAACTAGATATGATCAAACGTAACCCCCACTTGTTGTCCTTGTTCAATAACTTTTTTCGGTAAACGTCTTGTTTCTTGTATGCACCTTGTGATCCTGTAACACTACCACTTCCTATTGATTGATTTCTATCGTACATAGGTCTAGATGATGATCTTCTCATTTCTTTTCTAGCCTTGTATCTTTCTACTTCTTCATCTTCACTCTGATCAGCATGTAGTGGTATGATGGCGTTCTTGCTACTCTCATCATCAGTTGGTGTGTCTGGTGTACGTACAAATACTCTTCTTTTTTGTGCTGCTCGTTCTTGTTCTTGATCTTCTAATGCTGATGCCTCTTCATAGTAATCTCTAGCTGCTTCTGGGTCACGTTTTACATCTTCTATGAATTTTGCATAGTTTCTAACAACTGATATATCTTTAGGATATTGAGTGAGTAGTGATTCCATAACTCGAGTACACTCTTTTTCTGCTTTATACGCTCGATGAGCAAACATTGACAATTGACCAATGTCTGGATTACCTGATACGATATTCTTAAAGAATAGTGTAACATATAGTTGTAGTTCTTTCTGTACATCATGAGCATTGTTGAGTAGTGCGTAGATTCTCTTTTTGTTGTTTGTCTCTCCAATGTTTATTTCCAAATCACGATAACGTAAATAGAGTGTAAACTTGTATAACAAATTTGGTCGAAACGTGTTCACTTTTTGCAACAAGTGAGATGCCAACATCAATGATCCACCTGGCATATAAATATTCAACACTGCACGTGTCAAATTCAACTCTAAACTCTCCATATTGTTCAGTGCCGCATACTTTACAGTCTTTTCTGCCTCGGCTCGTAACTTGGGTGTATTCGCTGATAGTCGTAGTACAATGTCCAAATACCATAAATTGACTTGGTTCAGATTCTCACCACTCACGAGTATATCATCGTATTTGGCTACTCTCCACCGAACGTAGGTGATATAGATCATCATTACTGTAAATCCAAAGAAAAAGCATCCTACATATGATGCTATGGCTACACCACCAATGATACCTCCTAGTTGATCATCATTATTCTTATTAACAATTTGTAGTACCAGTGTAAGTATCGAATAGGGTATTCTAGCCATAGCTAGTCCAGAGTAGACACAATTTATGCTACGATGATAAAATGGAACTACTTTGAATATAATGATACTAGTACTAAGACCTTGAGCCAATAGAAATAGTGGATGAATCCAATCAACGGCACCCGTCAGTACAACCAACGTCACCACTATCATTAGACTAAAAGTTAGTATAAAAAATATAATTACCTAGTGTTGCAGTAAATGGGAAAGAATATCATATTCACTGCAAAGAGTGAATGTTTTGGATTCGTGTCCACAATGACATATTGTCCAAATGCATACAATACGATTTGTATTACTGCGAGTACAATGGCCAGTACTGCCCATATTATATTTGGATTTGTGTAACAATGGTATTCTGGAAATTTGACTAGATAATTGGCAGAGTTGCAATTCCACAAATTGTTCATGATACTCAAAAACATGACTATGGATTAGAAATAATTATAATCTTACATGGTGCTATACAATTGAGGACAATCACCGTTTGTACAACTCTTTTGATCTTTTCAAATAGAGTATTCCCTTTGATGTAGAAATAGTAACTCGCTACAAAAAGCGCCACTGAGCATGCATAGATGCTTAAAATCATAATAATAATGTATGGAATTCCGACATAAGGAACAACGTTCAAACCGAATGTAGACACAAAATAGTTGATATAGTTAATCATTCCCAATGTTGGTCCCCAGTAATACCTAGATTGTTAAAATGTTAATGGTACAAACCGTTCAGGACGTATTAGAGCCAATATCTGTACAATGACCCATAATTGATACAACACATATAACCATTTGTTCATGCGCATGCTATGATAAGACAATGAACAATATCTTACCGATACGAGTCGACAAATGAAAATATTCGATCTTGAAGCAAGACTTGACCTGCCTCCTCTTCTTTTTCTTCACCTTCGGACCTGTCAGATAGGAGAGCATCGTCCGCTTCTTCGCTTGCATACTTGTCAAGCCTACTCATGAGACAGACTACTGCAAAATCTTGGTAAACCAAATTAGCGGGATCACCATGCACTTTAACTGGAAGACGACAACGAAAATGCGCGTACCGAACTATAAAAGAGCCAAAGTACCCATACAGAATGATTAACGCAGTTGTCTCTTGATAGAGTAAGAAATAGGTTTCTATTCAATGTCATTTTGCATACGATATAGTTTCTATTTGCTCGCGATGGTGTAACTCAACGATAAAAAATATCGTTTGCAATTACTCATGCACAACAACAGTGCGAACGCATGGACTGTAGTCTTGTGTGTGAGTTTTGTAACTTTCAAACAACTTTGAAACACAAATACTATGGACGCACTCTCATCAGTTCAAGCAACTCTTAAAAACAGCGCACAATACGATGGACTTGCAGTAGGCTTCGCGAATACGTGCTCGGCACTAACATCAAAATCAGCGATATTGGTTTTCTTGGCTGATGATGCAGACGTACCCATTCAAAATAAGCAAAAAGTGGAGGAAATGTGCAGAGATGCCAACGTTCCCCTCATCAAAGTTCCTGGTAGCAAAGAACTGGGCGATTGGTGTGGCTCTGCTACCGCCTGTAGTGCTGTGGGAGTGATTGATTTTGGAATACACAGCGAGGAGCTGTCATTTTTAGCAGAACTAGTTGGTGGATTTGAAATGAAAGTTTCTCATTAAATTTGATTGCAACCTGTAGTACATCTAACGTTTTGTGACACTTGCGCAGCATTAAATTACAAATAAAATGAAACTGACATGTGTTCTTTTCTGCTTGCTTCTAGTTTGGAGAGCAGAAGCAGACAAAACAGTTTACATTGGTGGGTACGATAAAGTTATTACCGTGTTGAATTTGAACACGACTGCACAACAGTTTCAACTTTTATACCAAGTACCAGCCCTGCAAAACCCATGTTTTTTAGTTATGGACCCATCTAAAAAGTATTTATACGCTGTAAGTGAAGTAGAAGAGTATGATGGTAAAAAGACGGGTGCCATAGTAGCGTACAACGTGGATCCAACTAGTAAAATATTAACTCCGTTAAATGCACGAGATTCGCTAGGGGGAGGACCAGTAACTCTACAAGTATCAAAAGACTCCAAATATATGCTTGTGGCTAACTACATGGGCCCAACATTTGCAGTATTCGAATTGGCAGGAAGAATAGGTAATTCTACTTTTGTGCAAGAAAATAAGGGACATGGCCCCAACCCAGAACGTAAGCACTTTAATCGTGTTATTCATTATTAGGTCAAGAAATGGCTCATCCACATCAATTGATTTTTGATCCTGCTGAAAAATATGCGTTTGGTTGCGATTTGGGAAACGATAAAGTTTATCAATTTAGTTTCGATCAAGGTAAATTGGTGCCCCATCCAACAACGCCAACAATAGATCAAAAACCTGGCTCCGGACCACGTCACATTGCTTTTCATCCTAATCTTAAAAATGCCTATTTGGTTCACGAATTGGATAACACGTTGACAATATTTGATTATGAGTCTGGTTCATTAACAGAAAAAAGAGTTATATCAACACTACCACGTGGTTCGGATCCAAAAAGTACATATCCTGCTGAAGTCTATGTAACAAAAGTATGTACAACTCTATGCGCTTACCATATAGGATGGAAAGTATCTGTACATGTCTAACCGAGGCTTACCAGGCACTCAGGGAAGTAACACTATTGGACAATACAAGGTTAAACCTGATGGAGATTTGGAATTGGTAGAATTTACAAGTGCATTGTGTACATTCCCAAGACTTTTTGTATTTGATGAATCTGATCAAATCCTCATTGTTGCTTGTCAATTCTCAAACAACATTGTTGCATTCACTAGAAACTCTGACACAGGGAAACTGTCTAGACTAGCAGAGTATGATGCTGTAACTGCACCTGCTGGAGCACTAATTGTTTAGTAAAACTATTTACAAAAAACAAGTTTGTCATAGATGGCGGCCTTGCCTCTCATTAAAGTGGCAGCTTTGCTAATAAAGTCTGCCTCAAAACCAATATCAAAACAGATTAAAAACCAAACAACAAAGGTATAGAACACAGATTTAAAATAACATGTGTAGAGCCCTGCTTTCCAAGCATTTGTTGTTCGTTTTGCGAGAATTTGGCACAGTGCAGAGGGAAGATTTCAAGTATGGGCTGGCGAAGCAGGAAAAACAAAACGAAAAGAATTAAATATCGCAGCCGCAGTCGATTTGGGCGCAGAACTCGCCAGTGAGGGGTTTTTATTATTCGTGGCGATAGCGCTGTTAGCAGTGGAAGCAACTCGTAGTAATGCCAAAGACAAAGCAAAATCAGAAGCGTTAAATGCGCGTCTCACATCTATAGAAGAAAACCTAACAAAAATGAATCAAATACAACAAGCACAAGATGCGAAAATAACACAGTTACAGAACGAGTTAAGTACACGAAAAGTTCCATAAATCACTCACAAACAGACGTCTTGTACTTTATTCTCAGATTCCATGACATGTCCTTGCAAGTTTGTGACAGATATTCTTTTTGCCGTGGTGGTTGTTTCGGTGGATCAACTATCGGAAAAAAATCTGTTCTAACTGTGGGTATAGTTTCTTGCACTTGAGGCATGCTGTAACGCTTTGATTGCTCTACATGTTCTGGTTGTGATAGTGGTAGTGGTGAAGGTTCAATATCCATTATTCGTGTTGGCATTTGATATCGTAACCGTTTATGTACATGTTCACTGTCATCGAATTCGTTCTTTCTCTTATAACCTTCAAACGATGCAGATGGTGTCTTTTTTAGTGCTCCTGCAGATAGATCAATTTCAAACTCTCGCGTTTCTGACAAGTTCTCTGCAAATGAAACGCGTTTGCGAACTGGAGCTGATAAGTTGGTGTTGATGGTCAACAAATGTCTCTTTGGTGGCGTTTTCGGTGGAGTAGTTCGAGGTGAACGAATTTGTTCTTGTGAAGGTGCGACACTAAAACCATTAGGAGGTCTAGTTGATGGTGAGTCCAAACTGGGAGGTCTAGAAAGTGGTGATGTCGGAGGTGGTCTATATTGTCTTCGCAACCGGTCTGCTTCCATCATTTTTGTGTCCTCTGGCCCAAAGAAATTTTTTGGATCTGGTCGTGTTGTTGGTGTTGATTTTCGAACCGCGCTTCGTACTTGAAGCTTTGATCCGTCTGTTTTAAATCCATCCAACTCTTTTGCTTTTTCTGCGTATTCTGGTTTTTCAAAGGTAACGAATGCACTCTTGACATTATTCACGAATGAGCCTCCCTTCGGTGGCTTCATAAAATATACGTTTTTGACCGCGCCAAATTTCTTAAATGTTGCTAGTACTTCTTTCTCACCCCATGTACTCGGTATCCCTGCTACGTAGAGCTTCTCTGCGTCTCCAGCTCCAGAAACGTTCATCAATATTTTGTTTGAATTACTTTGGTTGACCGACCGTTAGTAGTTGGCAAAAAGACCTGCTAGCTTCTTAATTCAGATATCCAGTGCACTACGGTTGTTGGGAAACTGATCTTAATGTTTGGAAGCTGAAACAATATTTGTTCTGGTTGATTGACCACAAAAATGCTTAAAAAGTTGGTAAGACCACAACTCGTTCGTTCTGTTCTGAAAAACTACTCGGTTGCAAAACCAGTCACTGATGAGTTGGATAACCACGCATTCATTCTATCTCAGTACAAGGAGAGTTTAGCTCCTGCTTTATCACATTTGACTTCGTTTGTTGCTGACAGGTACAAGTGTTTCAGTTTTTCTAATTTTATTAGAGGTCAAGGTTCTTGGATTTATGACGATCAAAACAATTTCAAGTATTTGGACTTTACATGCGGTATTGGTGTAACGAACACAGGACATTGTCATCCTCGCGTAGTAGAAGCTATCAGGTACGTATAATTTATCAGTCTAACAAAAAAGAGAACAGGCAGGAAAGCTTATTCACGGACAGATGAATATTTTAAATCACTCACCAATGGCACAACTGATCAGCAAACTCAAGACACAAGTCATGCCAAACGATAGTTTGGACACTTTTTTCTTTGCAAATTCTGGAAGCGAAGCAGTAGAATCGGCTATCAAACTTGCAAGACATTACACTGGTAGACCAAACACAATTGTATTCCAAGGATCTTTCCACGGTCGCACCATTGGAGCGATGAGTTTGACTACATCAAAAGGTACTCTTGTACATGCTTTTTTAACATTCTAGTTGGTTACAGGATGGGTTATCAACCATTAATGCCAGGAGTTTTTGTCAGTCCTTTCCCTTACTGTCATCACTGCTCTGCTAAAACACACAAATGTGGCGATCGTATCAACTGCCAATGCTGTATGGGTAATCCAGTCCAACAATTAGACTTGTTATTCAGACAACAAACAGCTCCATCAGAAACAGCAGCTATTCTTATTGAACCCATATTGGGTGAGGGTGGGTACGTACCTGCTAGTTCTGGATTTATGAAAGAATTACGTCGTATTTGTGATCAATATGGTATCATGTTAATTGTCGATGAAGTACAATCAGGCTTTGGAAGAACAGGAAAATACTTTGCTTTTGAGCATAGTGATATTGTACCAGATATCGTCATCATGGCCAAGGGTATTGCCAGTGGTTTGCCATTGTCTGGTATTGCTGGTAATAGCAAAGTATTCTCAAAGTCACCAATGATATCTATGGGTGGTACCTATGGTGGTAACGCTGTTGCATGTGCTGCTGCATGTGCAACCATTGATGTTATTGAAGAAGAAAAAT
>JAESGV010000688.1_pt1 | contig 14660 bp, 11 predicted proteins | sample 9269781 | NCBI WGS metagenome assembly JAESGV01 (sample SAMN15741586, study PRJNA653496) | algae metagenome | isolation source: Tildeniella torsiva UHER 1998/13D and co-occurring heterotrophs from... | place: Slovakia: Slovak Paradise National Park, Hrabusice, Kosice Region | collected 2000-01-01 | reverse complement strand
TCCTCCAATCAACGAAAGACCTCCAATAGGTGTGATTGCTCCCAACTTTTTGTTGCCTGATAAAACGAGAGCGTACAATGACCCAGAGAATAGGGTGATTCCACCAAGAAATAATCCTCCAACTAAGTGATGTCGTACTCTGCATTGCGAAACGGCAATTAGTGCGAGTGAGTGAATCAAGTGGTAATGCTATATGTAAGATGGTTGAATGTAATAGTACAGCTGCGGTGTCCCATGTTTTAAGCAAGTTTGGATCTTGAATACGATTCTTAAGTCCGTGTGCACCAAATGCGCCAAGTCCCACAGCGAGAGCAGCCGATACAGCACCAATTTGAACGTACAAGCGTGATGGATTCATTTTGATTTTGTGCGCAGTTTACTCAGGATTACAAAAAACTCAAGAAGTTCATGTTTGCTCTTCAATGGTACAAGTCATGAAGTGTTTTATCATTTAAAGAAACTCAACTCTGTTTGGCCTTTCTTCTACAAAGTCGTGAGACAGTGTCCAACCAGGTTGTTCTACCTTGGTTACGAGCTCTAGTGACCTCTCCTTAACTGCAGCAATATCTACCTGTTCATTCTTCTTGAGCATTAGCGCGTGTAACATTCCTTGTACAACATCTCGGGTTGTCGCTCCAATTAAGAATATTAGATTTACTTTTTCATTTCTCTTTGTGACTATGTATTTCTCATCCACAAACTTTAATCTTAACAGCTGCAACTCTTGCAAATCTGATGCAAATTGTTCCAATTTAGGATTGATGATAATAGATGAACTAGGAACTATAATAAACCTTTCTTGCTTCGCAACCTGTGATGGTGATAGTATCTCGTTAGTATTCAAAAAGTGTTCGATTAGTATCTCTGCTCGCTTCCGATTGAAGTGGTTTAACTCGACAACAGATATGGCTCTGTACAGCGAGTACAACTGAATTCCTGCCAATGTGACAAACGCTGGAAAGATACTCACAAATGCACTTCCAATAAACGGTGAAACCATTACTCCAAGTCCAGTACCTATCAAACAACCGGCGATTGTCTGTGAACCAGACTTTACCGTGATATCTGCCAAGTTGTCTCTCTTTGCAAAAGATAAATTTATGGCAGCACGAGTAGCAGATGCCGACAACCACGAAACATTCTTACCTATATTTGCAATAGATGCGAGTGGTAAGAAAAATTTGGGAAACAATGGTGTGATGATTTCTAAAAGTGTTGACAGTGTGAGTGCAACTTCACCACGGAATCTCCACTTCTTTGGATCTGCGTCAAAGTTGGTACTGACTTTACTCGCGAATACTACACCTCCTAACTGGCCAAGTCCATCTTTTATGATCCAATTTAACGCTGCTGCGAGTGGTATTGCACCACTGCCGAGACCTACTGCATATAGAAGTGCTTGCATGGATAGAACACCACTCATCGATCCAACTATGTACTGCAGAGTTTGCCACTTCACGTACGACAAATAATTTTTGTGAACTGCGTCTGGATAACCTTTGGGTAGTAAATGAACAATGATTTTTTGCCATATAAAGTTGGTGGCAGCTTTGTTTGGGTAACTTTGTGATTGTGTGTTTTCTACGTCAGGAATCTGTACATTTTTCTTTTCTCTGTGAAACAGCGAATTATTTGCAAAGTATAATTCTTCTTTTGTGAACTGCGTTTCGTGTAGTTGCTGTCTTGCGAATGGCTGTTTTGTGTCGCACAGTCTGGGCACTTTTGAAAACAGTCGTATCTGTTGTACATGACGTTGTCTCCAAACTCGTTGCATTTTTACGAAACCAGGTTGCTTTACAAAACGATGTTTGAACTGCAACTAGCTTTGGATGCTTCATCGTTGCTCAAATCGTAGCTTAACTAACCGTTAATGAGGAAGTCTTCCTGCTAGCTAAAACTCAGCATTTATGGAAATTGTTACAAAACTTTGACACTGACATTTACAGATGCAACACGACGAGACCAAAACTGAGCATCAAGATGTTTTGGTGGACATGCCACAGGACATGTCGCTAGACGTAACACCTTTGTCACATGTAGAATATACACCACAAACACCTCTGTCACCAATGTCCCCTGAGCAACCAGATACACAACCTTTAACACCAAACGCATACGTACACCAGCAATCATACATAACAGTTCAAGAACAACATGTACCCACTGTAGTATCAGAAATGAAATTCAACACGATTTCTGGTGAGGAGGACAGACAAGCTGCATTATTGGTACTAGCTATGTTCTATTTGGGATTTTTCATGCCTCCGCTATGGATTGTAGGCTACTACTTAGGTTATGAAAAGGGAGAGCACTGCAGACGTATTGCCGAGTGGTGTTTGAACTTTTTCAAGAGCTGTTTATTCCTTGGATGCTGCATAGGTGTAGTTGCCGTTATTATTTTCATTATCATCTTTTTTGTCGAGAGGTATTCAAAATAAATATTTAATAACCTCCATTCCAATCGGCAACGTATTTTAACGGCAGATTCTTCTTGTACAACTCCAAGTTCTCATAAAAAACAGCTGCTGTTTCTTCAGGGAAGCTCTTGGCTGACACATGGGGTGTTATGACCACTTTGTCGTGGTTCCACAGTTTTGACTCTTTTGGTAGTGGTTCTTGTTCAAACACATCTAGTACTACATGTGAAAAGTGTCCTTGATCGAGCGCATGAAGAAGATCTTTTTCAGAAATGAGATCTCCTCTTCCAACGTTAATAAAACACGGTGATGAGCGACAATGTTGCAAAATGTGTTGATTCAATAATCCTCTTGTTTCTTTTGTAGATGGCATAGTGTTTATAATGTAATCGACTCCACTCGCGAGGAACTGTTCAACACCATTGTTATCGGTGGAGAAGAATCGATCCACTATTTCATTTGGTGTCGATTCTTTTTTTCGAAGAACATGCACTCGCATAGAGAAGGATTGTTTGAGCACTTGAGCAACATGCTCGCCAATATCACCAAACCCCATGATACCAACAGTGCATTCTCGCAGTGTTCTGTATTTATAGTTGTTATCATCCCATTCTGATCGTTTTTGAGCTGCTTGTAATCGATTGTATTGTCTTTCATAATTTAACATGTGCTGTAGCGCATATTCTACCATGTGTGGTCCAAAGCCACCCTTTTTCGTAAGTGTTACACCAAACAGACTATCAGAGTTTAAGTTAAGTGAGTGTATCGTCCGAAAAGCGCTCTCAACACCTGCCCACGTTGATTGTATCCACTTGATTGGTTTCTTTTGAAGTAAAAATTGCCAAGTTTCTCTGGGTATTTGTGGTGGATCTGCAATAAGTATTTCTGGTTGTACTATGTCATTTAGAGACTTTAACAAGGTTTCGTGCGACTCGATCATGTCAAACTGCACTGGATACGTGTTTCGTTTTGCTGCGTATTGTTGCAGTGTTTGTTGAAAGTTTGGAATACGAGACCAAACCAACACTCGTGTCTTCATTGTCTTTGCCTGCGTTTACAATACGTAGCAAATTAATAAAACTTCGCGTTGTGGTTTTGCTCAACGAGAAAAATTAACGCTCATTTTCGGCTAAAATCATTTCTGTCCCAAGATTACGGAGAGAAACCAGCTGATTAAGCAAAGATCTCGTTGGCGCCACATGTCTAATCATAGAAGCTCCTTAACTTATCAAAGCAGTTTACAGAGTTACTAATTCTAAATCAACAAATAGATGCCATAAGATGTTAGAGGTGCGAGTCTTAGTTTTACTGATGCTTGCATCCACAGGTAAATCAACAATAATTCTTCTTACAAGAATTAGTATTCTGTGCAACATGTGGCGGAGCACAAGAGCTCTACCTGTGGGGAACAAACGCACAGGGACAATTGGGAGATGGAACAACGACAGCGAGAGCGACAATAGCTAAGATTACTGGCATAGGCAATGTTACTGCAGTTGCATTAGGTGCAGACTTTACTGTTGCATTAAATTCTGCGGGAGTGCTGTATGCTTGGGGTGGCGCGTCCAATAACGCCTTGGGTAGATTCTAAAAATTTAATTTAACACGGTAATAGGTCAATGCGGAGACGGTACGTCAGGAACTATGCGTTCAACACCTGTTCTCGTCGCATTAGCAGGTAAAATAGTAACAATGGTAAAATGCGGTACAGCCTCTTGCAACGCTCTCGTTAATGACAACACTATGATAGGCTGGGGAGACGCCTCAAATGGTTTGCACATTATTAATTATTTACACGTTGATAAGGACAAATAGGAGATGGGTCTACTTCAGGATCAAAAACATCACCCATAACAATTCTTCGTGGCAGTATACCAGCTAACGCCATTCTAACCTTTGAGCGTGGAGGAGTTCATGGACTGATATATGCACAGACAAGTCAACAATTATACTCTTTTGGAGCAAATACATACGGACAAATCGGTGATGCAACAACCAGTAAGCATAAACAGTTAAACTTACATAAAAGCTACGCGTACGAGTCCATCTCCAGTCAATGTAACAAATGCCATGAACGGTCTTACAGTGAGTAAAATCGCAAGTAGTGGATACGCAAACATGGTTCTCACAACTAATAATCGCGTTTTTGGTTGGGGAGCAATGACCGATTTTATTCCAAAAAATTATGGTTTCGATGGAACCAGTGGAACCAATACATGCTGTAAAAAATTGGAACCATACGCTGTAGATATATCTGTAATTACAGGTGCTTCTAAACAAGTCGCAAATATTTTCCTGAGTCCAAGTAATTTATTCCTACTCACTAGTGATGGATATGTTTATGGACTAGGATCGAATCAATTCGGAAATATTGCTCCAATTTCACCTGTTGGAGCAGCAACAGCAATTGTTAGTACATTGACGCTAGTTACTCGAGCAACAGCCAATTATATTAATTGGGGAGAGTATTCGACTGGTATCGTGCCGAATATTGTCAATACAATGATTGTCACGACTAATAGAGCATACATTTGGGGAGAATCAGGTAACAAGCAAGTAAACCAAATTTCCACACTATTACCGAATCCAATGGAACCTATCGAGATTATCATTCCTAATAGGAAAATTGCTCAAGCATACACGAACAATTTGGCGACAGCTACGGCTATTTATCACTTTGCTGCTCTTACCGATGGATGTACATATCCAACTGTAAACATTTCAAGAACGTTTACAAATTGTATAAATGGAAATTTATACTATTACACTTCTGCTAGTAGTGCACGAAACTCGATAGCACTAGGAGGAGAGTCCATTGTAGATTTGAAAGCAGATGGTGCTAGTGCGACTGGAAACTATTACTATGCTGTATTTTTAACGGCATCTGGAAAGCTTTATAGTACTGGTGGAGGAGAGAATAGTAGATTGGGAAACGCAGGAGCGTCCAATTTTGCAACTTCTATCACTAGTGTTGTCATGAGTGGAGCCATGTCTGGAAAAACGATCGTGTTCTTTACTACTGGTTTCATGAGTGCTGCTGCTGTTTCCAGTGACAATACGCTATTTGCATGGGGTTATGCCAATAACGGTGAGTTGGGAGCGAGTTCAACGTCAACGCAAAATACTCCTGTTGTCGTTCCAAGAGGAGAACTTGGAAGCCGAATCATTATTGATATTCAAGGAGCTTACTATCGTTTCGGAGCGTTGACTGCCGATGGTAGAATTTTTTTATGGGGAGTAGTCACGAATGGTGCACTCGGTACAGGTTTAGCGACGAATAACTATTACCCAAAATCTCCCTTAATGACAGGTGCTTTGAACAATGTTACTCTTAGTAAGATGGCATTAGGTGGTTACTACTCGTTAGTACTTGATTCAAGAAATAACAAACTATATGCATGGGGTGCTATCGTAACGACAGCTTCGTTTTTTAGTACTACTGGCTTTATTGGAATTGGCAACCAACAAGAATCCGCTGGAATCACCACACCTACCGCTATTACAATGTCTCTCTTTGGTGGAAAAACTATCACTGATATCACAGCATCAGCAGTGAATGCAATGGCCCTAACAAGCGATGGAAGTCTGTACGTTTTCGGTGACAACGCATATGGTAAGATTTTCCTTGTCTTGACTAACAATTAGCTTTGGTTTACTATGATTTTACTGGTACCTTCTCTGTTGCTGTGAAATATGCGTTTTACTTATATAACGAGTTCCAGTACGCTCTGAGAGCTGGTGAGTATATCACGGAGGCCACTTCATACGCTGTAATTAATACAGCCAAGACAAACAATAATCGTATGTTTGTTTGGGGTGTTGATACGTACATGGCAAGCTATGGTCCATACCCATTGTTCTGGCAAGCGCCATATCCCATTGAACTTAAAGTAGGAACAGAGAGTCCATTACTGGTAGGCACGTCAGTAACAAATTTCATTTCTACGACTGGTTACAATCATCAATATATCTATACAGATGGTTGCAGTAGTGCAAACTATGTACAACCTTATGTGTCATGGGCAGACAAGTTGACTTGCAACAGAACAAACTCTGTGTTTGCCATGGGTTACAATGCGTTTGGTCAACTAGGAGACAATACAGTCACAGAGTCTGTCTTTTACACGACAGTGGTGTCTTCAGGAGTGTTAAGTGGTATCAACATTGTAGCAATGGAGGCTACAGACAAGTATTCGATTGTTTTGGGATCAAATGGCCTCTTATACGGATGGGGTTATAACGCTAACTAGTAAGAGATTTTATCAACTAACAACATAGTCAACTGGGTATCGGGTCAGTAGTAACACCACAAAAAGTTCCTGTAGCCATCAGTACAAGTACAACAAACTTTATTACCAACAAGTTTGTTGTCACGATCAGTTGCCGCAGCGCATCTTGCTTGGGTTTAACGAGTAGAAATGAACTATTCCAATTTGGTATTGTATACGGAACTACGTACTGTAAGTGTTTATGTAACTCAACTAACAATATAAGCAACACCAACGCAACTAGCTGGAAAAGGCGACTTGGGTACTTCACTAGTATCCAAAATGTCTGGTGGTTTTGATCATTTTCTTCTTATAAATGAGTTTGGTCGCGGATTTTCAATGGGTAACAACCAAGTTGGTCAATTAGGGATCAAAGGAAGCGTATCTCAAAGCACAGAAGTCCCAGTACCCATGTCACTTTACATGAATTCAGGTTACTTGAACTCTAAGCTAACAAAAGTATCTGCCGGAGCTTTTCACTCTATTGCACTGTCTGTAGATAATAAGGTATATGTATGGGGTGCTTTTTATGTGGGCAGTGCTCGATATGGTCCAGGAACTGGCTCTACAACATATGAGACTATACCCGTTCCTGTACCAGCTAGCTCTTACAACAATCTCGTACCAATAGATGTTTCTAATGGTGCTGCAGGTGCTATTATTCTAACAAGTGATGGCAGTGTATGGGTTACATGTTCTAACGCATTCGGGCAACAAAATCCAGGTACTTCTGGAAGCACTCCAACCCAGGCTTTTGTTTCTGCTAACACAGCAATTCAAAACGCGTTGTACTCAAATGAGATCATTACAGAAGTATACGGACAAAACTCTAGCTTTATTGTACGAACAAACCAAAGTAGAATCATTGGTTGGGGTGCTGGTTATTTTGGTGTTGGTGCGACAAGTGTGTCAGGCACACCTATAGTATTCTCTACAAGTGTCACAGGAGCCGTTGTCCTCAACATACCCAATCGAAATATAACAATGTTCACACCCAATAGATTTGGCGCACACATGTTAGTTGCTACATCAGGTTGTTACTCACCAACTGTAATCAATACTACCATATCTCCAGTTGCATGTAGTAGTGCACTGGCAGCATATGGGTTTGGATATAATACAAATTATAACATCGGTGACAACACGAATACAGTAAAAGTAGTTCCTACTGCACAAGTTGTTACAAATATGGCAGGATACAGTATCATTGATATGAGCTTAGGAGGCGACTTTGGAGCTGTGCTCACATCATCTGGAAATGTCTTTGCAGTAAGTTATTCACTTTTCTAACAATATAGTGGGGCAACAACGTATACGGACAAGTACCTGATGGTACAGGTGCCGTCAAGAAAGTTCCAGTAGCAGCATATGCAACATCTGGTCCTCTTAGCGGTGGTGCGATTGTAGTAGCATTGACGTGTGGGTTAAAGCATTGTATATGCTTAACAAGTGATAATACACTGGTAGGGTGGGGAGATAGTGGTTATGGACAGTGTAAGATTATATATCTGCACTAACAAATTATAGTGGCATCTGGATCTAGTAGTTATTCTCCAACTACCATTCAACGGCATGCTGTTGGAAACGCAAGAATCACCTCTATTAAAGCAGGACTACAGACAAAGTAAGTGTTGGTAAACAGTATCTAAAATAGTTATGTGCTCACTGAACAAGGAAAAGTGTATAGTTTCGGATATAACGCATACGGTCAGTTGGGTGACGGCACAAGTACGAGTTATAAACCGTATATCGTTCCTGTCGATACTAGTGGTGTATTAAAGGGTAAAAACATCACAATGATATCATCGGGAGTATACGCAGCCATCGTTCAAGATGCTAACGGTGCATTGTACTTGTGGGGTACCATGTGGGCTCCCTGTACAAAAATTGCATGTACAAGCGTACCAGTATCGGTATCTACTTCCTTTTTGTCAGCTGGTGAGACTATTACCTCAATTAGTCATGGATATAGTAATGTATTAATACTTACCAATCTTGGTAATATATATGGTGCAGGAGATAAGACTTATAGTATGCTTGATAGTACTACCTCTGGAACTGTCACTACTTTTATGTTGGTTAACAAATTCTCAGCCATACTTGGTGTTGGAGAAACAATAGTTGAAGTTTCAGCAGGAATAAATGTAGGTATGGTGAGAACTAATCTCAAAAGGGCACTAGTATGGGGTAGTAACACAAACGGTGCATGTAAGTAGTTTTATATCAACTAACAGTTAGTGGGAATCAATGTTAATGATGGTGCAACGTATGCAACACCTCGCGCTCCAACTGGAACTGCAAATGATGTTACTAGAGTATGGGCTAGCCCAGCAAACTATTTCAATTTTATTGCAAAATCAGGTTGCAGCGTAAACATTACTACGACAGTAACGAAAACGCTAGACACAGGGTGTTGTAACAATATCTATGATTTGAGTAATATGACAATAAGATATGCTAGTAATGATACATGTTGTGTACCGTCAGATAGATACCCTACGTTTGATATTGATACGTATGGAGGAGCTGTAGGCTGGGTTGCAAAACAACCACCAACAACCACGGCAACACCTATTCCGACTACGACTGTTGCTCCTACTACGAGTACTGCGGTGCCAACAACTACAGAAACACCTACACCAAGCGAAACAACTACGATTGCACCAACCACACAAGCTCCTACAACAACGACTGAAACACCTACTACAACAACTACACAGATCCCAACAACGACTGAAACGCCAACTACTACAGAAATTCCCACGACAACTGAGCCACCAACAACTACTCCCACTCCTACAACTGAAACACCAACACCTTCTCCAACCATGACTGAGACTCCAACAACTACTGAAACTGCAACCACGACACCTGAGCCAACTACAACTGTGTCTCCTACAACAACAGAATCACCAACCACGAGTACAGTTGCTCCAACAACTACACCAGAACCTACCACTACAGTAACACCTACTGATACTCAAACGCCAAGTGAAACTCAAACAGAACCACCAACGACAACAGTTGAGCCAACTACAACTGCTACCCCAACAACAGTATTACCCACTACCACTACAGAAGAACCTACTACTACTGATAGTCCTACAACCACTATCGCTCCAACAACCGAGACGCCTACACCCTCTCCAACGACTACAGATACTCCAACTACGACTGAAACTCCAACAACGACTGAGGTATCAACGACTACAGATACCCCTACAGCAACTGAAACACCAACACCTTCTCCAACGACTACAGATACTCCTACCACTACAACTGATGTGCCTACTCCCACACCATCAGATGCGCCAACTAGTACTGTTACAGACACTACTACAGAAACACCAACAGATACTCCAATGCCTTCTACTACTGATGTGACGACTACTACTATTGAACCTACAACTGACACACCAACAACATCTGTTGCTTCGTCCACGTCTACGGATGTAGTAACCACTACTGAAATACCTACTACAACTGAAGCTCCTACAACAACTACTGATTCCCCAACTACAACTGATACACCCACATCAACTGAAACACCTACTGATACTCCAACACCAAGTGAAACTCCAACAGAAACTCCTACAGATTCACCCACTCCAACTGACACACCTACTGATACACCCACTCCAACAGAAACTCCTACTGACACATCCACTTCAACTGAAACACCAACACCTACTGATTCTCCAACACCTACAGATACACCCACTCTAACAGAAACACCAACTGATACACCAACACCAAGTGAAACTCCATCAGTAACACCATCAGATTCGCCAACTGAAACACCAACCAGCACACCAACAGATACTCCAACAACTACAAACATACCTACAACACAGCAGCCTACAGTGATGCCAACTACAACCGAAACACCTACTGCTACAGAACCTCCTACCACTCTTCAAGATACAACTACAGCTGCACCAACAACCACTGTTGCAGAAACAACCACAGAAGCACCAAGTAATACGGCTACTGTATCAAGTACTGTAACATCCACACCAACAAATACCCAATCAACTCCTCAAATACCAACTCCGACACCTTCTACTACAACTGAAACTCCAACACCTACTGATACACCTACAACAACTGAAACTCCTACCACACCAGCACCAAACACCACAGAGATTGATACTACAACACAAGAACCTACCACTACTGAAGCTCCTACTCCACAAACTATTTCAATATCTATTTATGATTTCAACAACAACACAAGTGAAATACCAGGTGCTGAATCTTTTGAATCATTTAATATAACCTCTGATTCGATTCAGTTAGCAAGTGTATTCAATGCATCATCAAAAACACGTCGATCGTTGTCCTCAAAAGGTGGATATGACTTACAAGATCGATCTGCGTTTGTAAGGTTTTCCATTGATCCATCAACAACGTCAGGAAATGTAGTTGAGTTGTGGATGTATTCTGATGCCAAATTTATCGAAGCCGGACTTACGATTTCACCTAACACACTTGCAAAATCAATTACTGTAGGATATGCGTACAGTAATTTGTCTACACCACAAACGCAATCGGAAAACTGTGCATTTGATAAGGGTGTTGTTTATACATTGAAAGTAGGTATTGATTTTGATACCAAGTATTCGGTGACTGGAAGTTTGTACCAAGGTGATGTGGTTGTATGTACAGTGAGTATGACTCCTGTACCATTTACTCCTAGTGCATTCTTTAGTCAACCATTCACTTTTATACTTTCACAATCAGCAAGTGGAGCTACGTTAAAGCGTAGTTTGCGTGCAGTAACTCAAGAGTCAATGTCTATCAAAGTACAACAGATAGGTGTTGAATGTAAGACAGGAAATTGTGGCTCAGGTTCTGCACCCTCATCAACTGCACAAAAAGCATTGTTTTCCGGAGATGGAGCAAACATAGCATTAATAGCTGGTGTCGTAGCAGCAATAATGGGACTAATTGTGATTGTTATCGTTGTAGGTATTATTGTTGCAGCGGTTATTGTACAAAGACGAAGGAGACGACAAGTGTCGATCTATGAAGCAACTGTAGATAGTATGAAATATGATGAGGTTGAGGAAGAAGAACCAGAACAAAACCCAAGCCTTACTCTGTACGACGCTTTTGCACAATCACAAAATCAAAATTTGGAATAAAATCCAGATGAAGCGCTACTAGATGGAAATTTAAACCAAGTGTAGTTCATGTTAGAGATAAATATTCAATATTCTCCTTTCATGCGACGTGATCGAACTGCACCAGATATGTGTTTCGTTGGCAGCGTATTGTTGCAGTGTTTGTTGAAAGTTTGGAATACGAGACCAACCCAATACTCTTGTTTTTCATTGTCTTTGCCAACGTTTTACAAGAAGAAGCAAAAGTAGAAAGCCTTTCTTCGCTTTGTGGTTTCGCGATAGTTTGTCACTGAAAGTACTAAATGAGAACACAATTTACACGGCTATTAGCTTGCCTGTCAGTCTCTTCGGCAAACAGATCAGCATGAACAGCACTAACATAACCTTCACAGACCTCCAGTTCGCAGGTTTCGTCGTTGGAGAATCACTACGAAGCATGACATTTGTCATACAAGTTGTTGTGCTTGTCTTGTGCTTCATTTTCAGAAACCATCAACCTCTTAAGTCACGAGAATGGTTTCCTGTTGGTTACATGTGCTTTAAACTGTTCGAACAAATGGTAGGCGCTGCCGGAATCGTACCTGCTCATTATTATTCCTCTAATGTGTTCATTGGAACCCAAGTCATTTGCTTTTTACAAGTGTGGGCTGTAACGCCAGTTATAATCGCAATTCTGGCCTTACTGATCTTACAGTTTCTACGGTGGGTAGCGTTGGGTATGCTCACAAAACGAAAAGAAAAAAAAGCAAAACAAAAACTTGACGAGTATTCGTTTGACACAAGCACAGAATCACAAAACGCTGGAGATGTAACAGCGCGACGTCTCAAGAAAGTAAGTGTCGAAGACGCAGCCGTCGTGCCACTTAATGGACCTAATACACAAAACATGAAACTAATTCAATTCTTTCTCACGAAGAAATCATTCGTACTTTGGGTTGGTTTGATACTACTCACAGTTTACATCATCGGTGCTATTCATTTAATTGTGTACAAGGGTGTATGCAGTCTATTAGATTTTCACTACGTGTTGGAGCTCATCTTTATTTTATCATTGTACGCAATTCTGATTGTACTAGCGTTAGGAGATTTAATCATCAACGGGCTCATGAGGTTGCATTTTTCATGCTCAAAAAGATGGATTGATGAGTTACTATTCGATGATGATCCTCTAGTTTTTAGAATGGAAGCATATTACGCAAATCCTATCGTCATCAGATAAGAAGTTGGCAGAAATGTTCAAGTCGTTCACGATGAAAGAATTTAGCGTTGAAAATGTATTACTGTACTATGATGTTCAAAAATATAAGGCTATGAGCGAGAGAAACAAGATCAAATTCGTTCAGTATCTTTATGAAACATACGTAGACGAAAAATCATCTCTACAAGTAACTTGCCCAAACAAACTCTAGATGATTTGAAAAAGAAGACTCTTCAAGTTGCGGAGACAAAACAAATTCCAGAAAATCTATACGATGGAATGATGGTTGAGCTCAATCAGAATCTTTTGGACACATATTCTAGGTTTTTCGACAGTAAGGAATTTAAACAATACTTGTTATCAGGTTCAACATAAATATTAGCTAAGTTTATTTTTCTCTTTTTCCACTTTCTTTGATCTCTTTTACAAAATTGTTTTTGATAATCTCACATTTCGCTCCACTAAACATTCTTCTCTTAATACCATCTCTTATGATATCAAACACTTGATTCTTTCTCTCACCCATAAGATATTCATTCTTTAGCAGCATCAACTCGACTAACGCGTCATACGAGCCGTCATCTTCCTCCAGTGGGTAGCAACTCAGTATTTTGTCCATGAATTCTTGTGTCATGTGCTCGTTACTCTTTGTCAGCATGATAGTGAAGATCGTGTGTAATATACCACCTAAAATGTGACGATCTTGGTGCTGTATCGACATCTCAAAGAACTTCATCATCGTATCGATAAAAGGATCAGCATATGAACCTCCAAAACGAATCATATACACGAACAAGTACGCTAAGAACCCAACAGAATTAATATTTGCTTGCAGGAGTTCATACAATCTGATAGAGAAATCAACTATTGACTTGTAGTTAGAATGCTCTTTTGCTTTTCCATGTTTCACCAATAATGACATGTACTCCAACGCGATATCTCGGATAGGTTCTGGACAATCTTCTGTAAAGCACATGTCGAGCAAGTATTTGGTTATTGTATCGAGCTTGGCATCATAATGCTCATAGTACACACACGCAAGAACCAATGCTTCTCTGAGCACCATTTCATCCTATTGGTGAGTAATAGTAATGATTTACTTACTTTTAGATCTTCTTCGTCATCTTCCTCACGATTGGCTATTTTGTTGGTAATGTTTGTCACAGAATCGTTTACGATCCGTAACATAGCAGGTACAAGTGCATTAGTCTCCAATTTACGTACAGTGTCTACTTCTAAACACTCTCTTAACGACATGAGTAACTTGTCCAGCTCTTCTTCGTTATTTTCTGTGATCTTTGTGATCAGTACTTCAATAATTCTCTCACAGAAATTATCCATGTTGTGTTCTTTGAAAAACTTGAGCAAAGAAGGTAAAATAGAGAAAACAGCTAATCGAACTTCATCAGAATAGGCAAAGCTGATGAGTGGGAACAAATTCGTCAGCTCTTGCGCATACTCGACCATGTCGTTACTACAATGCACAATGGCTGCATGTAGACAACATATCGCTCGTGATTTGTTTTCAATTTGTTTCATACTAATGCCAATCTTTCTATGTTGTATACCAATGTATTCAAACCCTTCTTCCTCTACTATGTCTTCTTCACGCATTGTATCAAAGATTCTAATTTGTACTTGATCATAAGCA
>JAESGV010000686.1_pt1 | contig 14685 bp, 12 predicted proteins | sample 9269781 | NCBI WGS metagenome assembly JAESGV01 (sample SAMN15741586, study PRJNA653496) | algae metagenome | isolation source: Tildeniella torsiva UHER 1998/13D and co-occurring heterotrophs from... | place: Slovakia: Slovak Paradise National Park, Hrabusice, Kosice Region | collected 2000-01-01 | reverse complement strand
TTCGTCTAGTTGCTGAATACATACTCCTGGTTCTCATTATAGCTGCCATGGTTGCCGGAGTTGTTGTATTGGGCGTGTACAGACCCCAAGACTGGTGGATTTTACTAGTATCACCACATGCATTCGCACCAATGGTACTAGTGTTAGTGACATTCTTCACTGCTATCTGTGAACTCTTTCCAGGTTTGTCATGCTAATATTTGATTAACAAAATAGACTACATTAACTCTCTAAACTCTAACGTCGGAACAAGTCAAGTTCAGTTCAATGTTGGTACTCCAGCATACAACTATCAACTCATGAACTATGTTCTATACCACAGAAATTGGCCAGCACAAGTTTTCCATGGACTCACATTCGTTGCCGACGGATTGCTTTGGATGATGTACTTCCACTATCTACTCATCAATGTCGCCGTGTGGAAATACTGCTTTGTGTTCTTCCTCACCCTCATGCAAGCACTAACTTTCTCTGACATCGCCGTAAGGGCGTTCGTAATTGTAGTACATGTTGCATACTTTGGACTCAACGGTGTGCTTACCAAGTACGCTTTCACCGTGTCTGAGGAAGTTTTCGCTGGTATTTCCTGGGGAATTTTGATTGGCGCCGTGATTAGAGTTTTCAGTCACTTCCCAGAAGACTTGCCCATTGGCTTTTTCAGAATGAAAAACACACATCCAATTCCAAATTGGATGAAAGATGGAAGAGTCTTGAAGATCTATGCTACTCATCCAATTAGATTTTTCTTTGTTTTCTTTTTGGCAATTTTGAGTGAATTGCAAGCTGGTCTACCAACAAGACTTGTAGGTTGCGCATGGGTTATGATTGCATCCAAGCTATTCAACGGATGGCACACGAGAAGCACAGATCTCCAGAAGGTACATTCTTATATTCTTTTACTAACGCAATAGATTACCAACACTGCTGATTATATCGCAAAAAGAGGCTTCTATGAGACTCAAGAGCAAAAACCAATTGCTGCAGAATTCGACAAGGATGAATTCTTCAGATGGCAATGCACATCACCAGCAAAGATCAACTTTGAGAGAATGATAACAAACGACTTTTACGATGAAAGTGAACCACATGATGACCGTCACGAAGTCTTCCATGCAGTTGATAAAGGTCCCAATGGCAATCAATTGTTGTTCAATGCTCTACAAATCAAAGGATTGAAATCGATTCAAGAGCAAGCAGTTAAGAGATTGATAATAGAGCAAAAGAGGTTGGACAAGGAGAGAAAGAAGAGGGACAATCAAGATCAAATTGCAGGAAACTCTTCCCACCAACGCGACGCTGGTGATCAATAAATTGCTAAGCTAGTAACGATATTTTAGTTTGTATCAGATTACTCAAAGTGATAATGTTTTGTTCAATTTGTTTTATTACATCTAGTTGCCTCCTCTCAAGCGCAAGACCAAATGGAGGGTGGATTCTTTTTGAATGTTGTAGTCACTCAAGGTTCTTCCATCGTCCAATTGCTTACCGGCAAAGATCAAACGTTGCTGGTCTGGTGGGATACCTTCCTTATCTTGGATCTTTTGCTTCACATTCTCAATTGAATCACCTGGTTCAACTTCCAAAGTGATGGTCTTTCCAGTCAAGGTTTTGACGAAAATTTGCATACCACCACGTAGACGTAGAACCAAATGGAGGGTGGACTCCTTTTGGATGTTGTAGTCGCTCAATGTGCGTCCATCATCAAGTTGCTTACCAGCAAAGATCAAACGTTGCTGGTCTGGTGGAATACCTTCCTTGTCTTGAATCTTTTGTTTGACATTTTCGATGGAATCACCTGGTTCGACTTCGAGAGTAATTGTCTTACCAGTCAAAGTCTTGACGAAGATTTGCATACCTCCACGAAGGCGCAATACCAAGTGAAGGGTTGATTCCTTTTGAATGTTGTAGTCGGATAGAGTTCTGCCGTCATCGAGTTGCTTTCCGGCAAAGATGAGACGTTGCTGGTCTGGTGGGATACCTTCTTTGTCTTGGATCTTTTGCTTGACGTTTTCGATGCTGTCTCCTGGTTCAACTTCCAAAGTGATAGTCTTTCCGGTCAAGGTCTTGACGAAAATTTGCATACCACCACGTAGACGTAGGACCAAATGGAGCGTTGATTCTTTTTGAATATTGTAGTCGGATAAAGTGCGTCCGTCATCCAATTGCTTACCAGCAAAAATCAAACGTTGCTGATCTGGAGGGATGCCTTCCTTATCTTGAATCTTTTGCTTGACGTTTTCAATTGAATCTCCTGGTTCGACTTCAAGAGTGATAGTCTTTCCGGTTAGAGTTTTAACGAAGATTTGCATTGTTGTTTTGTACGGTGCTTGTGATTGTTTTGCGTTCAAGAAATTACGCTTTAATAGTACTGCGGACAATCGTGGTTGACTTCCTGTTCCTTGATGTTCCTCACTACAGTTACAAAGTGAAGGTCTTGGTAACAGTCTTGCATCAGATGGATGCAGATTAGAATTGAATTTGGCCACTTTGGCGATCTTTAAAGTTCTGCCTGTTCACTCACAATTGTTCCGAAATTTTCAATCGTCGTCTTCATCTGCAGTGTTATAATATTTAGAATAATCTAAAGGTTCTGGATGGTAAATATCGTCTGGATTAGCATTATCTTCTACTATAGCTCCTGAAACTGGCTTTCTTTCTGGTATTGTTGTTTGAATAGGCTGCTCTGGCTTCTTCTCTACTAGCTTAGTATTCTCTGTCACTGCAGGAGCTGCGTCTTGTCGTTTTTCTGTTGCTTCCACCTTCTCTTTTCGTGGCTTCTTCGGACGCGGTTTTTTGACCTTTGGTGCAGAGTTAACATACTTACTAGCTGAGCCTTCTTCGATTGGTATAACTTTATTTCTCTTTGAAGTTAGAATCTCGACTGCGTCTAACTCTTTCGGATTTTTTCTTTGGCTCTTTTTCTTCTTTTTCCATATGATTACTATGATAACACCAACAATAACGATAAGAACTAGTATTGCAGCAACACCACCAACGACTGAATAAATAATGAACATTGGTACTGCTGGAGCAGAACCAGTAGTCGTAGGTTCGGTGTAGTTTGCAGAGCATGATGTACCTGGTTGGCACTCTATCGCCAGATTCTGAACGATTGCTGACAAAAATGATTGGTCTGCAGCCTTGATCTTTCTCGATAGTGAGATACTACTCTGACCAATCATCAAATCAAACATGTTCTTGAAAAATTCCTTTGCGTTAAACGTAGAAGCTAACGGTATGCTTGTAGTACACTTTGTTTCCGAACCTCTGCTCAACGTACATATAGCGTTTGTACTCGTCAACTTGACTCCTAGTTTATAGATTGTATTGAAGTCGAATGCGCATACAGACGATGCTGTTCCACCAAGTGAAATTTTGATCGTTTTCTGTCCATTAGCCGATACACTCAACGCACCCATGACTTGTTTATCACCTGAGACCATCCACAATTCGACAACGTTTCCCGTTTGTGACTCTTTATCGACACTTATTTCTATAGCTGCTGTTCGATTAAAGAATCGAAACTTTGAACCCCACTTTATCGCTCTTCTTGCTTGATCTTCTGGATCAAATGTAGTAGATACACTTATCGCTGTAGGTATAGCGTAAGGGTCACTTGATGCATCATTGTTCACAATGTAAACATCCAACTTTCCACTAATGTTTGGTAGTTGATCTTCTGTTACAGTAGTAAAGTTTTTGATGCTTTCAACAGTGAAAGAGGTAACGGTACTCGCTATTGATGCATCATAATAGATGTTACGCGAAAAAGCAGGAATGTTTGTCTCGTTTTGGTTGTAGAATATCGCTACAGTGACTGCAACACCATGGTCAGATGGACTAAATCCGTTAATGTTGCACGCTATGAGTGTGTTGCTCACTGCTTCTGGAGGTGAAGTCATAGTAGCATTAGTGTTTGCGGCACCAATTCTACATGTCATAGGTGAAGGATTTTGTGCGAATCCAACACCAGTGAAGTACACTTTCATTCCATTCTTCACATATACATTAGAAGTGGAAAGAACGCCTGACCATGCCATTAACGAACTACAATAGGTACCATAATAACCAATGTAGCATGAACATGCATGGTCTAAACAGATTCCGTTGTTGGAACATATTTTGTTGTTCGAAATACATGGAATAGTTGGTGTAGGTGTTACAGTAGTAGTTATCAACCTTGTTGTTGTTGGTGAGCTCGTGGTTGTTTGACCTGTTGTTGTAGTAGGTGTTTTGGTTGTAGTAGGAGTAATTGTACTTGTTGGAGTTTTTGTTGTAGTGCCTATGACAACAGTAGGCAACGCGGTGGTGGTAGGAGCTTTTGTGGTAGTAGGAGAAGGAGTACTTGTCGGTGTTGCCGTTGATGTGGTAGGTGTTTTGGTTGTGGTTGGTGCTAATGTTGTGGGTATCGCAGTTGTCGTGGGAGCTTTTGTGGTAGGTGCTACAGTGGTTGTCGGCGCAATGGTTGTGGTTGCAGGAGCAACTGTTGTGGTTGTTGGAGTAGCTGTTGTTGGAGCAACAGTTGTGGGTGTTGAAGTTGTTGGTATTGCAGTAGTAGGTGTTGGGGTTGGAATTGGTGTAGCAGTGGTAGTAGGAGCTACAGTAGATGTAGTTGGTATTGCTGTGGTGGTTTGGATTGCAGTAGTAGGGACTGCAGTGGATGTAGTTGGTGTCATAGTGGTTGTAGGCACAGATGTTGTGGTTGTAGGAGAGACGGTCGTGGTTGTAGGAGTAACTGTTGTAGTTGTAGGCGATTCTGTCGTGGTTGTGGGCGTTTGGGTACTTAGTATTGCAGTAGTGGCTGTAGCCGTCGTGGTTGATCCTTGTGTAGTAGTTGGAGCTGTTGTTGAAGTTGTTGGAGCGTACGAAGTTGGTATCGCAGTGGTTGTCGTAGGAGCTAGCGTAGTCGTTGGCGTTTGTGTCGGAGCAGTAGTGGTGGTCGAATCAGAAGTACTCGTTGGTGATAACGTAGTTGGTGCAACAGAACTGGTAGTATCATAGGTTGTTGAGGGTGTAGGAGTAGGTGTATCTGTTGTACTAGTGGTTGGAACTAGTGTTGCACTAGTAGGTGCAGACGTTGTAGTTAGAACTTGCGTCGATGTCGGTGACATTATTGTTGATTCTGTGGTCGATGTTGGCGACATTGTTGGTGGTTCTGTGGTGGACATTTGTGATGTTGAAGTTGGCGGGCCTGTAGTAGGAGAGTGTGAAGTTGGTTCATCTGTTGTTGAATTAGTGGGAATAGACGTTGAGGTGGGCATCATTGTTGTATTATTTTGGGTTGTGCTAGATGTCGGAGTTTGTGTTGGTGTTTCTGTATCATTGGCAAAAAGCGTTGATGTCGGAGTTGGCGTATCTGTTTGCGAAATGGTGGGAGTTTCTGTTACGGATGCGAATGGAGTCGCAGTACTATTATATGTAGTTTGTGTTGGTGTATCCGTTGGTGATATTGTAGACGTACTAGTTTCTGTCTCTGTAGAATTTACCCACGCTGTTGGAGGTGGAGTATCTGTAATATTTGAACTTGTTGGCGTGGGAACAATTGCATCCGTGGAATTGGTGGCTGCTGTGGTTTCATTAACGACTAGTGGTGTTGGGGTTGGCGTATCAGTATCGTTTAACGACAGCGTTGAGACATTTGTTGGTGTTGAAGTTTGTGTAGGTGTTGTGCTTGCTGTAAAATTGTCAACCAGAGTCGCAGATGGAGTAAATGATTCTTGCGATGATGTAGGCGTATCTGTTGGTGTTTGTGTTGGAATTTCTGTTTCGTTTGATAACGTTGTTGGTGCATTACTAGTCGAATCAAAACTTGTTGGTGTAGCGGTGTCAGTTTCGTTTAGAATAGTGCTGGTTGGAGTTGGTGTAGGTGATTGCGACGTAGTATTTGAATATGATGGATCAACTTGGTTGCAATCTAGACCTCTGTATCCTTGAAAGCAAACGCATACATCAGTACTTGTACAAGTGCCATTTCCTGAGCATACCGATGTATCATTGTATAAAATACCGAAACATTCTACATCTGCACTCGCTACTTTAGAGCTAGCTCCAATAAATAAAAATACAACAAAGAAGAACAGCCAGCACCAGCTGCCTAGCTTTGTATCCATGTAATAACTATGTTCCTAGCTGAGTTGGTAAACTTTAATTTGACTTCCAAACTAAGGACAGGATTACCGTAAATGCTGTTGTGCATTATTACAGTACTAAACATGATAATGCCTGTTACATCAATGATTGGTGAAAAAGAGTTATAGCTACCAAAAACTAGCTTGTATTTAAGTTGAGTGTTGTTACTCATCAATCAATCATGAAATTAGTTATCCAGTTACTGTTGCTTTGTGTTATGGTAGCATTTGTGGAGAGTGAAAGCGAAAGAGGGTGTCAATTAGACAAAGATTGCGATAAAGGTATAGAATTAGAGTTGAATGAAACAATGTAGGTGAAGTGTGCACGAAATTAGTTCTTCGAAAAACAATTTATGCTGTTTGCTTAGAGCCACAAGATATTAAATCCACACGTACATAGGTTAAAAGTTTCTAATATTTAGAGCAGGTGATGTACAAGAAGGCTTCAATAGTCAAGAAAGAAATTGAAGATGGAAAGCTATTAATTCCTAGTGCCATCAAGTATAAAAGTTTGTCCTACAAACCGCGGTCACGAAGAATAATGCAAAGAGATCTTAAGAAGTTGAACTAATGAGTGGAAACAATTTGTAAAGCAAACAATAAAGACAGGCATGACAGCATCACAGGATGACGTGCCAGCGTTAGTGGCAACTAGCGCACTGTATCGTACTCGTAGAGAATACCACAAAGCACTTCGATGCGCTTCGCAAGCACTACAGATGGATAGCCACTATCCTAACGTATATTTTGAAATCGCTTTGTTGTACTTTGATTGTATGCTACCAAAAGAAGTTCACAAGATTTGTCGTCTCGCATTACTTTTACTTCCTCCGAACAAATATTGGGAGCATATTTTCCTGGGTTTCTTACAGGAAAATATTCAAGAATGGGGAAGTGCAAAGGCTCGCTACAAAATGGCACTAAAAGCGAATGATACTACAGATGAGTTTTACATCGCGACGTTTAATATTGCTTGTATGTACACCCACTCTGCGAAATATGACAAAGCGAAGCGATGGTTCTATAAAGCCTTAGAAATACAAAAGAGTACCAAATCGTCACCACATCAAATAGGTTTGTGTTTGAATAACATTGGAATGTGTTATGGTTTCGATTCAGATACACAAAGCGCTCATAAATTTTATACTGAAGCTGTCACTGCATGTCCTCAACTATTACGTTCATTTCAACAACGAATTGAGACAAATTTAGCGTTAGGAAATCGAAAAGAAGCACTTAATGACTGTACCGCTGCCATTAAACTCACTACACATCGTGTGACGATAGCAGAAATCTGTATGAGTCGTATTTTTGCAAATAACCAAACAATACAAGGTATAGTTAACGATACCCAGGAGGCTATACGCTACAACCCACGATCTGCAGCTTCGTATGAGTTACTAACAAGAATGATCGAACCAGGACCTCATTTTGATCCAATACGGTTACTACTTGATGCAGTAGCAAAGTGTCATGGCGATGCACAGGGAATGAGCATGTTATACACTAGACTTGCTGAAATGGAAGAAGATGAAAAAAAAGTTGAGGAATATGATAACATTGCGGAAGCATTGTACAGAAGAGTGCTAGATCGTGTGAGCTAGTAAATACATTTTCCATTTTGCTTCTTGCATCACTTTGTAAGTGTCTATTTCTAGCCGAAAAATCAAAAAACTGTGGTTGAAGACACAATGATTAGACGGATAGGAAAAGCAATAGACACAGACGTCGCACAAAGTAAACAAGCAACAGTGGGTGTAATCAAGGCAATCACTACCGATGCACCTTTATCAGTGTTTTCCTCAATGTCAGAGATCGAACATCACTATGGATCTGGCGTTAGAGCTTATTTTCGATTCGCAAATGATATCGCGTGGTTACACGTACCTTTACTATTTTTACAGTTGATGCTTTATGTCATCGTTTACCAAGATTATGGCACGCTCTTTGGTCTCTATCCATCACACTTTCCTCCACAATATCTACCACTATGGCGTAACATAAACGCAGCATGTATCGCCTTAACATTGATATTCCCAGTATTCTATTTTTTCAAAACACAATGGACTTATGAGATCAAAGATATTCGAGACGAGAACGTAGTTCAAGATGATATTATAGAAGCCAACAAGAACATCACCTCACTTGGTCGCGTTCATCGATACCTCATCACCTACACTATTTTCGCCATTCTTCACGCCATACAAGTTGGCGTGTTGGTCTATTTGGACTCGTGGTCAATCAAAGTCGCCAATCAACAAAAGACAGGAGAAGAAACTTCAGGAAAGAACTTGCTGCTCACTCAGATCATTTTAACAACTGTTCTAACCATCTTTAGATCATTGTTCGACATGGTCGCGCCAATGCTCACCAACTTTGAACGACACAAGACAAATACTACGTATCGTTACCACAACTGCTTCAAGTTGGTCATGTTCAGGTTAACAAGTATCTTTTTGATGACGTTCCTAAGAGGTTACTACGCTACCGAGTGTTCAATTGATATCATTGGCCACGTCTACTTGGTTCACGTGCTCACCGATCTGGTTGTTTCAAACATTCTGGAATGGGCTGTACCAGTTGCTTCGTGGATGTTCACTGCCACGTTTGCAAAGAAGGGTAATGTGGAAGAGGCTAGACCAGCATGGGACACTGATGAAGAGTTCCTAGAGATTATCTGCAGACAGTTCGCGATCTATTCTGGACTTGCGTCTGCTGGACCTTTGTTTGCGTTTATTGGATTGGTTATTGCAGCACTAGAAGTGTATTTGGATAAAGCAAGATTGATTCACGTTTGCAGGAAACCAAAGAAGACTGTTGCTTCGATGAAGGGCATGACTACACTTTACATGATTATTTCGACGTTATTGGCTCTAGCAAATTGGGGTGGAGGATCTCTATACACTATCGTTGGTCACTATTGGTCAACAGGAGCTATGACTTGCCCAATACTTGCTCATCATGCGGTAACAAAGCTCGCATAACCAATTTGTATTACATTAAAAAGTATTTATCAATTTCTGAGCGCATTTTGTGTTGCATTGTGCAGTTTCCAATTGAGTCGAAAAATCAGCGCTCTCTGAACATTCTGCTATACACTGTCCAAAATTGTTATTCAATTTTCTCAATCTTCTCTTGCTGAGCTTCTTGCTCTTCTTGATTCGTGTTCCCTCTCGTAGCAAAGTCTTTAATTGCTTGTTGATCTTCTTGCCAAACTTGCTTACTCTAAGATCATGTCTCGCCTCATACGTGGTGATTGTCTTTTTCATTTGTAAAACTTTCTTCGAAAACTTCTTGATAAATCGCGACATGTCTTTCTCTGGATGCTTGAGTGTTGTAGACCATTTCGCGCTGAGCGCAAAGTTCATCAAATCTTTTGACATGCGACCAAAGAAAAATAGAGACTTTTTCATCAAGCATTTTCCTAAACAATCTCCTCTTTGTTGACTGCATATCACTCCACCGGTTCTAGGTCCACAAACATTTTCTGGTGAACATTCTTGTAGGCATCGACTTAAAAATGGTAAATCTTCTTCAAACTCTTCTGCACAACTGAATCGTAGGTTCGGATCTATAGACATTTAGTGAGCATCAAATTTCCAACGAACCTGGATTTCTAAAACATGTTTTCAATCGTAGCAATTCGTTGTGCAAGTCTGTGAGCGATACAGCACTTACATAACACACAATGCACAGTAATAGCAATACAGTCACTCTCATGAAACGTTGTGATTGTTTTTGAAAGCTAAAGATAGCCTACTTGATCGCCTATTTGGTATATTACAAAACTCATAACTCGATGCTGCAAGTTGTCGTATTCTAAAAGCGTAATGTTAGAAAAATATTGTTTTAATGTTACAGTCACTCAATCTATTGTCCCATTTGAGATGTGGGAAACATTTCGAAACCAAACTTCCTTGGTAATAAACTACAACGTACGACGAATTAGCTGCCAAGATCGCACTTCTGTGATTTGGAACAGGTCCTAGATTCGTTGTATTAAAGCCTTCAATCTTGTACAAATCACCAGTACCTAATAATTGTTAGTCTATAGCTGCATAACATTACAAGTCAGAGCAAACAAAACTTGCCTTCCTACACTAATTGATGCAACAGCTCCGATCTCGCCAACATGCGTATTCTTGTTACTTGGCAGATCATGTAATAACCCAAGAACGATCATTTTACCAGCAGATGTAAGAAATACAGAACTCTCTTGCCCACAACAGCAATCAATGATTGGTCCTTGATTCATCGCTTGAGTAACTTGTATTGGAGCTAACATAGCAGCATCAGAGTTACCATGTAACTGATTCTGAGCATTATCTCCAAATCCAAGGACAGTACCATCCGTCATGATGACAATGTTGTGCGCGTACCCGGCATGTATAGACTTTACAGTATATTTGGAATCTACTATTGGTGTATTTCGAGTAGAATCTCTACTGCCATTGCCAAATTGACCACGTGAGTTACTACCACAGACAAATATTGTATTGTTGCTGAGGAACATAGTATGACCAAAACCAGGACCAATACCAGATACGTTTCTTCCAGAAAGGAATGGAATTGGTGTAAGTTCAGTTATTCGTTCAGTGTGATCAAATCCACAACTACTGAACAAGTTTGAACCGAGTACATAGACTTGATCATCTGGAGATTAGGTTATCTGGATGACTTACCTGTTGCAAAGAAGCAGTTTCTTTTGCTAGCGGATATGAAATTAACCTGTTCATCAAGTGCTTCTATTCTGTATTCTTTCGGATACTGCACACCAGCAATGGTGCCAAATAGAAAAACACTTTTGTTGTCTACTGTTACTTTTCTGATTTGTACATACGTGTTAATATTGCGCAGAACTCTTCTCCACATGCAACTGACTTTATACTGTGCGAAAAGTTGGACGAAACTACAGGAAAAGGTTGTATGTTGCTTGTCACGTCTTGTTTAACAAACTTGCACACTCCTGCAACCAACAGTTTTTCACTGTGCGTAAGCTTTCGTCTTTTTGCGGGTGCTGTCTCTGACATGAGTTTTTTTGTGTTGTTTTTGTTGTAAACCTGCTCAACTTCACCACTGCAAAATGCAAAAATCTCTTGTACCTGTGGTGTCAGAATTTGTACCAAGACCACTAGAAACATCGTGTGCTTTCGCATTGGGAATATTCGAACCTCGACTACTATCTTCTATGATGTCATTCCTGACAAGTCGTTTCATGTTAAATGATATCGGACTGTACCACTTAAAACAAGTAAAACTCATAAAATCTACAACAGATACGAAAGAACGAAAAGTTTGTATACTATGTTTAATGCCAGAAAACACTACAATAGACGACTTTATACAGCAGTTAGACGAAACAAATAATATACACAAGAGCGTATTAGATTTTCTTATTCACTTTAAATTATTGGATCAAACACGGACGAGACTGTTTAGAGAAGATTTACAACTCGAAATTGCACGTATTCCTTCATTTGCTCCAGAATCGCAGGAACAATGGCTAGAGTTTAATTCACATTGGCCTCTGAAACAAGCCAAAGTTGCACAACCAGTAGTCGAGGAGAAACTTACCGAGGAAGAGATACAAAAAGCAGAAACATACATGAAAATGGCTTGGGAAGAAGCGTTGAACGCAAAAAAGCGATATTCGAACGTAGTAGGTGTAGGAGCAATCATAGTGCGCGTTGGAGTTGATGGAGATGAAGATGTGGTCATGGCAAGAACGTTTGATCACTCACTACCTACAATGTCACCATATGACTATGAAAGAAACAACACTGGAACAGAAACACTTACAGATACTCATCCACTTGGACATGCGACTATGCAGTGCGTACAACAAGTCGCCAGTCGTGACATGATGGTATTTACAAAGCGAGAAGAAGGTCGCTTGGAAGTAGCTCAAGAAACTGATCTATCAAAGGTACCATATGTCTGTACAGGTTGTGATTTGTACATTACTCACGAACCATGTTGTATGTGCGCTATGGCACTTGTACATTCCAGAATAAGACGAGTTTTCTATAGTGTACCAACACCAAGTTTTGGAGGTCTAAGCAGCACAAGAATTCATGAAGAAAAGTCACTCAATCATCACTACAAAGTATTTACATGGAAATAAAAACGTTTATCGACTACTTGTTGTCGCAAATCCTGTTGTTGTTCTAGAGGTACTATCATCATCGTCGTTATCATATCGTGTACTATGCGACGTTCTATAACTTGGTTGATGTTCATAATGTGTTTGTGTATGTGTTGGTGCTGTTGCTCTTCCGAGTCCGTAACCCATTGCTCCTCCTACTGCAGCTCCGGTCCAAAATCCTGGTTGATTATCTTGATGTGTTGTATGAGTTGTAGTGTATGTTTTTGGTCTATCGTCGACATAGTCTGGATTGTATGGTGGAGCGGATGCGTTTGGATACATGCCGCTTGGTCGTTGAGTACTAGTTGTTTGTGTATACGTTGGTTCGTTTGTTGCGCCACCGCTTAGACAGCACTTGTAGACGACTACAATAATAATAACGAGCACGATGATGGTTAGAAAAAATGGAGAGCCACTTGAGTCATCGCCTGTATGGGTGTAGGTTGGTACTTGATTGTATCTTTGACGATCGCGTCTATGTGCTTTGGGTGTATAGTTGAGCTCGTACTCTAGACCACAGGATCCCTTTAAGACCCATTCGTCACCTGAATAACGATAACCTTCGCATTGTACATTTAACCGTCCAAATTGATACTTTTCATCCATGTCCGCTTCACACTTCCAATTAATAGTGTTACCGTCAGAACCTTTATTCACGCATTGTACAACACGTGGACGGTATCCTGATCTTTGTGCATCACCTCCAACTAGTGATAGTTGTGGGACTGGTGATACACGACGATGTGATGTGTATTGCCCATCTGTTAGCGTTATCGATTGTACTTTAGTAATATGAATCGCGTCTGGTCCTGGTGCGCCATCATTTTTAATTCCACCTCCGAAATATTGTGCTGCTACGATGGACACTAGTAGGGCAAGAACGATAGGTAGAAGTATTCTCTTTGTCATGTTTTGTTCTGACGAGTTTGCTTATTTTCTTTAAATAGTTGGTCAACACGTGTTTCGTAAGTTCGAAGACTTCAAGGAGCTTCAAGTTAGAAGGAGTTAGGAAGAGCGACGAACAAGCGCCATAAATTTTCGATATTACCGTACTTCAAGTAATTATTTGTAAACTATTTGAATTTTCACCAACTTTTTCAAATGTCGTTTCATTTTCTGCCATGGACACAGTGGGATAACAAAGATCTAGTGGAGCAACTTAAAGTACAAATCACGAAAGAATTAAACTCGGGACCACCGAACCCACTGTTAAAATCACCGTTACGCGTTACAGAATTATCATTTGGCTCGTCGGAGCCCAATGTACGCCTAGAAAATATTATGGAATGTAGTTTGGATCGTGTTGAATTAATCTTCGCGTTTGGGTAGTATCTTTATTTCTAATAACTTACTCTGCCAGATACAAAGGTGATGGATATTTAAAAATCGAAACAACAGCGCAAATCAACAAATTGGCACCTATCAAACCTTCATATGCTTCATATTCGAATTTAACAGGAAACAGTATCCTGAGCATGAAACCTTCAATTATGCCACTAGAATTAACGATATGCGACTTGATTATTGACGGCAGTATTCGTATCCGGATGGATAGAGTTCAAAAACACTCAATACATCAAGTATGTTTCTTTATTCCATGCTCACCATTGTAGTGGGTTCTTAGTGTTCAACTATTATCAGATCCACTAAAACAACTAATCGTCAATAACAATTTCCAAGATACGTTCCCAGCCACGAAAGAATTCTTCACAAATATTATTCTTACAGAAGCACAAAAAGCGATAAACGATTTGATGGATCACCCCAAGTTGATGGACATCAATCTCGACAAAGACAAAACCAAAGAAGAAAAGAATACAGAAGGTTCCGTTACCGTAACAACAACAGATTTAAATCCAACTGATAACCACGGACAGAAAGAATATGTTTTATAAACTCAAATCATGTATTGTTGATATTCCAAATGAGAATCCCAAAACTCTTTGTATTTTTTGTCTTTTTCGGTGAGTGGTACTTTTTCAGAATTCTTGTTACGCAACTCGTGAAGTTTTAAGAGTTTGTGATCGTCGCCCTTGAGCCAAGCCAAAACTAACTTGCACGCAATTTCTCGTTCTTCATTAAAAAAGTTGTGTCGCGTATCTTTGATCACTGCAAAATCTGCTTGATGGTTTTGTGAGAATAAATCATGCCATTGCTTGAAACATTCATCACCTGGTGTTGTAGTGTCGTAATAGGCCCATACGATCAACGTTGGTCGTTCTTGTTGACTCACTTCTGTCACTTCTTGGACACAAGTCGTAAGTGGGAAATTGGCAACACTATTAACCATGAATTCGTTGAACCTTGGTAGACCAAGATCTAAACGATGTTTTTTGACTAGTGCCATACTTTCTTTTGAGTATTCTACATCGAAAAAGTTTTCTGCTATTGCTTTGTCCATATCTCCATATG
>JAESGV010000685.1_pt1 | contig 14691 bp, 11 predicted proteins | sample 9269781 | NCBI WGS metagenome assembly JAESGV01 (sample SAMN15741586, study PRJNA653496) | algae metagenome | isolation source: Tildeniella torsiva UHER 1998/13D and co-occurring heterotrophs from... | place: Slovakia: Slovak Paradise National Park, Hrabusice, Kosice Region | collected 2000-01-01 | reverse complement strand
GTTATACTCACTGCCGGCTGTATTTTTATTGCTGGGTTGTATGTACGGCGGAAAGTGACAATAGGCAAGAAACCTGATACGTTGCCAAAGATTGTAGATCATGATAACGTAAAATATCTGTTTGAGCAACCGTTAATGAGATCTTCGTTCGTTTGGGGTCTCAACAGAGAAGAGATTCGTAGCCCTATTACAGTAGCGGAACGCAGGTTGTCAGTACTACCGGCGTTGTCGCAGGTCGTTTCAGGACATGAGCAAGATACTCCTGTGAAGAACTATAGAATTACAGTTCGTTACGAGAAACCAATTGAATTAGAAGGCGTAGAATTGGACGTATCATTTATGGAATCTCCCAAGCATCATGAAACAATGCACGTTACTAGTAAAATTTTTGATGGAAATTGGGAAAGGCTTGGCCTGCCAATGTTAAAGATAGTAGAGGACCCTGAAGAGAATGATAACATACTTAAATCTTGGTATGGGATTGTAGAATAAATAAGATGATCATGATTTTGTAATTGAGTGAAAAGAGACATGCAAACAACGTCAGACAGGGTAAACGATATTGCGAGTAGAACTATTTGGGTAAACAATGAGATGTTTGAATTGCAAAAGTACTTAGCGGAGGACCCATCGCTACTTCGAAAGATAACAAGAGTAATTGCCACTCATGTACGCTGCTATGAGAATCAAATTTACGACACACACGAAATGGACGCTTATTGTGAAGTAGTTGTTCACATATTGTCGAGCAGGAACTACGGTAGCGAATCGGCAAAACAACTAGTTACATCATTAGGCTCACCACAATCTCCTGTACCTTCAACACATGTTGAAAAATACTTGGACAGGCTCTATCCTGAACTAGTGCATATTTTCTTACCTTTGTTCCGAAATAACCGCTTCCAAACAACCGAGGAAAACGAGCTCTTTCGATGGGCAAGCAGGTTAGTACAAATGTTCTACAACAAGCAAGTAGCGTACGCGGGAGTTGAGAATGCATATTCTTTACTTTGCCTTGATAACTCTAAAACATGGCAAGATAGAGTAGCGTTTGGCACGTTTCTACACAGCACAGGTTGTGAACCAAGTTGGTATACAGATTTTGTTTTTGAAATGCTTGCCGACAAGAGTGAGTTTGCGCTTGTGGACTGTGCAATCACGTTAGTTACTGCAAAACCTCACCTATTCGTACCATACGCTGAGCGCTGCACAAGCACTCTCATTTCGTTACTACACAACGGTTCAGTAGTTAATGAACGTGATGTTCTCTCCTGTTTGACGATTTTCGTTACATCCTGTACACGTCAAGATGTTATGGACATTGTGTTCCGAAATATTTCCAGCACAGATTCTGCAATTCGAGATGACAACAAACAGGGGTTTAATACCATATTTGGAATACTCGTACATAACAGTAAGAATCTGTCATTCAAGCGTGCTGTAAGCAACTTTGCGCTGCAAACAATAGAAACAGAGGTTTTAACCAACAATAACTTGCTTGTCACTATGATGGACTCGTACATGCCATATGTCGATACAAACAGATACAAAAAGTTGATACTTGATTTACAAGGAAGAGACCTTGCAGAATATGGATACTTTATTGGTATGGGAATACGAATCTACGGATGGACAGTTTCGTGTTTTCCGACCGGACAAGAGCAAGCTATTGTAAAGATACTGGAAAACGTTGACTTTCATGAAGACATTTACGCAGCGTTATCCTTTATAACACGCAGCAAATCAAGTAGATCGCTTATCCTCACGCATTTGCGTGCTATAATGGATACTGTACGAGAACAACTGGAAGTAGATGTTTCCGTCAACGCAGCACAGTTGCTAATTGAGCTAATACTAGCGTTTCCAAGCGAAATGGAGCTGTGTGTCCAAGAGATATTGCGATGTACAGAAGAATCAGAGGTAGGACCTGTACTTGTGTTGATACTCGTTATGAGCGACACGTATGACAATGCGCAAATGAACCAAAAGAGAAATGATTATTTTCGCTTTATACTGAGAATGGGAATGTCTGAGTTAGATATGATCTATGTACAGTATGGAATTACTGCACTATCTAACATAGCTAAGCGAAATCCGCATGCACTTATACAACAAGATCAAAACATGTTAGTACAGTTTATTAGACACTACCTATGCGATGCTCAGTTAACTGAAGATAACATGAGAACAATGGGAACTACTCTTAGCAATATGAGAGAACTAGGAATACATTTTAACGATTTTGAAGATGCGCTGATTCTAAAATTGATTGGAATTGGTAAGCTGAACATCTGGAGAGGTCTGCAGCGATGTAAGCTGTTTTTCGATGTTACATTCAATTAAATGTGCCAACCTACTTCAGTAAAGCTCCGATAAGTGCAAATTGATTTGATGTGTGACATTGACGAACAGACAAACAATTTACCTGACCATGAAGATAGATGTTAGTCAATACGAAGTGCAGTTCGCAAGTGTCTTAACTGTGGAAGCGGCTCGGGATCATTTTCAGGAGTATTTGAAGACGCAGTTTACCGAAGAACCGTTACTATTTTTATTGCGAGTAACTGAGTTTAAAGCACAAGTAGAGCCGAAAGGCCAAGTACAAACAGTTCTCGATATTTATAATACGTTTGTCAAACAAAATGCAGAGAAAGAGCTGAACATACAACATCGCGACCGAGATTACGTTTTGCAAATTTTACAGTCGACTGATCAGTTCAACAAGAAAGATAATTTGGTAGTACCAGACACAATATACGATGCACTTTTCACAAAAATATTTCGCGAGCTCAGAGAAGATTCCGGAGCACGTTATGTTCGCTCAAAAGCGTTCCACACGTTTGTAAATCGTATGGGAGAAGAATTTATACAATCTATCGCCATAGATAACAGATTAAAAGCCTACCAAGATGTCATCCTACGAAAAGAAGATTTTAGCCAACAAAGCATCAGTCAAAAAGATGTCGACTTTTTCGTACAAGTACTAAGTGACTCTACAGAGTGGGGTATGTTTTTCATTACATGTTAACAATCAAGATGCATTAAACAATAAGGGAAACGTGTTTCTCTCGAAAACAAGGTACAGTATGGTCAAAGATTACAAACCACAACTTTTCAAAATGCAAGGATTTTTGGATTGTAGTGCATACCAAGCACTTGTCGCCGGAGTTGACCCAGTAGTTATACAAAAAGTCAATGCCGCCATTGACAAAAAAGTAGAGTTTCTGGATAACATTGACAGTGGCGATTATCCAAGTATTCTTCGGCACAGTTTTACAGATTTGACAATTGCCAAATTTGACGTTTACACCATCTTAACAGCACTTTACGAGTCAAGATTAGGATGCTATATTTTGATTACGAAATCAACTGATGCTTTTGAGAGCAAGTACCCACGAAAACACAGAGCGATGAAGTTGTTCCACTGTAGCGCGTTTTTTGAAATATCAGAGAATCGTACACGGTACGTAACAGTTGGTTGGATGGATATGGGTCTTTCCAAAGTTTCTAGGTTGATGGAGAATTTGTTTTTCAAAAAATTAATTGAAATGAGGGCTGATGCAACTCATAAAGGTTTTGTTACCGGAGTGACAGATATGAGAAAAGTAAACTGGACACCGAACAAGTTTGAAGGTGGAAGATCACTACTGGATACACTAGATGAATTTTTCAAACGACATCCGGAAAAAGATCCAAACAAGATGCACGAAATAGTAGCAAAAGAAAGAAGCAGAGAGATAGAAGAAATTGAAGAGGTAGATATCACTGTAGAATGTATAAATGCATAGTTTTGTAATTTGTTTGCATCTTGAAATGAACCCACACCTGACAGGTAAAATACAAGAACTCGTTTCTTCGTTCGTGCGTAGTTTTAATGGTACTGATGACGAGAGGATCGTTGGTATCCAACAGTTCACAAGATTCGTCGCTCAATTAGACCCAACACAATCTGTTCACTTTAAATTACTTATTCCTACAATGCTACAAAGCATGGAAACGATGAAAAACGGTGTTGATACGTGTTTAGAAGATTTACAAACTTTAATCATGTTTAGTCCTGCATTCGTTACAGAAAATACAAATACGATCCTGACGAGCATGTTAACTGCACCAATTACGCTTAGAAAGATGGGAGTAGTATTAATGCTATCAGATAAACTCGAAACTAAGTGCCTGAGAGACGCATCTTTCCACGTACCACATAGAATCCTACATGGTCCTTTATTCGTGATAAAAAACTTTTCCAATGATTCCGATTTCCAAGAATTAAAAACTCTCATCACTAATGACGAAAACACAAATAAAGTTAGTTGCGCTGCTACTGCAACATGTTGCGACGCTCTATTCGAAAAGTATTTAGATGAAATCATGCCCACCATGCGAGGAGAGCATCGATACTCGATAGATTACTTAAAGTCAAGAGCAATTTTCAACGCAACGCTGATCACTATACTTGCAACAACTGGCATTCCACTTGACCAAGTATCAGAAAAAGCAACATCTCAAAACACATACACGAACATATTTGAAGCTTGGAAAGGTACGATACAATCACTAGGAAATGAATTCGTTCGTCATACATCACATGTATTACCACTATTCTTACTCGTAGCATCGTATGAACCACTACCACAAGCCATGAATAAGCAAGGTATACTAAGAACAGATGAAAAATCAGTATCAGAGAAGGAAAACATTTGTAATCTGTTGGGACAAATTGTTACCATGATTGATCCATCAAGAGCTATTTTTTTGCGATATCTTGAAGATCTTGTAGTTACTGTAGAAAGAGCGTTTAGCAAATATCCTGAAATTGTAAATGGAACAGTTGAATTGAAGAATAGATTGGAAGTGGAAGAAAGAACGTGTACTGCTTGCAGGAAATTATCAGAATCGAAACTAGCGAAATGTAAAGGTTGTCGTTGTGCTCGTTACTGTAACGCAGAGTGTCAAAAGATGGATTGGAATCAACACAAAAGTAAATGTAAGCGGTGGGGACGAAGTGTAACATAAATTTATATGTACAATTTGATAAACTTTTCTCTATTCTTCAATTTTGGATCTTTCATCATTGCCAATTTTTTATCCAAATCGGTTTCTTTTCTCAAACTCTCATACTGTTTTCGTTTCTCTTTTTCGAGTTTAATCGTCTCTACAATTGGATTAAACTCTATTGCCTCTTCTTCTTTGTCAATTTCGATCATTTGTTTTCCTGTGGTCTCTATTATTGAATTTACATACTCTACAACATGCTTATGATACAGTTTCTCTATTTTTACACCTTTTTCCAAAAAGAACATTTTGATTCGTTGCTCTAATGCTTCTGCATTCTCACGAATGAGAATTGGAGAAATGGTGGGTTCATTCTCAATCTTGTTTACTTTCTTTTTCGCATGATCAACGTGTCGTTTCTTTCTCTCTTTTATGACGTCACGCATGTAACGTTGCAAAATGGTTTCATTTACACCTTCATATTCTACCATTTGGAAATGTTTCATTTCATCGATCAACTATGCTAGTTAGAAACTAATGTTACTACTTACAATGTTAATGATCATATCCCTATTTCCTATTTTTTCTTCTTTCCAATTGGCCATCAAATCATTCCAAAATGTTCCTTGATCAGTAAGCAATCTTTGTTTCACCAAATTGCACAGTAACCCAGCGTTAAATTTCATCGCTTGGACATTTGTTCCAAATTGTTTCTTCAACGCGGTAACAAACTCGATACATACTTGCGCGAATGTATCAGAATCTTTCTTCTCGTAAAACTGTAGTGGATGAAAGTTACACATTCTCATGAATCGTTTGATGTGATTGGCTAACCAACTTGTGATGACGCTCACTAGAACTGCTCTCGTATACCACTCTTGTCTCTTCTTTTGTTGTTCTCGTAACAATCCAATGATGTCATTCCGCATACTGTCATAGTGTGAAATAGAATTCTCCTCTTCTTTGAATTTCTGTTTTCTTCCCAAATACTTAGATAAAATGTTTGATGTGACATCTCTTCTAGTGCTAATTCTACACAACGCATACACGTACTCGTTATACTTGTCGTTCACATTAACTTGCTTTTGTTTCATAAATTTCTCTTCCAACGCATGATACAATTCACATCTTGTCTTGTACACGTGTTTCCACAACTTTGAGTCCATTTGCGCTTGAATTCCTTGTACTAGTGGTATATTATTCATTTCTGGTTTTCTATAAATATACTTGTACAATTGATCTTTCCATTGTACTGTATCGTTCTGCATGATCCAAGAATCACCAATGGTTGGTATATCTTGCTCATTAAAAAAGAACGGATCATTGGATCGCACTCGTTTCCTCTTTGGAAAGTTTTTCACATCCAATAGAGTATCTCCAAGTTCCGATTTATCGCGTACGAAACGATTCTTGAGCATTTGTGCGTACTCGTGTGTTTGTCTCATTTGATACCAATCTCTCCAGTAATCAATATTCCAATACAGTTGCAAGAAATTATTCGAGTTGACAAAACTTCTTTCAAATGAGTTTCGTATTTCTTGGTTTCTTGGGTATAACCGTTCTCGCATGTGATTTAAAAATGCTCTCTTTTGGGTATCATCTTTCATATCGGAAAAATCGAGTTGGTTTGTCCAATCAATTGGAAGATCTTCGTGTGGCGTTGTATCTTGACGGATTGCTTTCTTTCCCGATCCAAATACTGTCTTTTGTGCACTTCCTCGCCGATTGACATCAACTTGTGATTGTAGTTGAGATACTTTGAGTTTTCCTTGTTGAATGAAAATCTTGTATTTTTCAATATCAAACTCGAGTGCCATTAACTGTAAAGAATTCAAATCATCGTAAATGGATCGTTGTATGCGTGACGAGGAAGAGATCACGTTTGAGCGATTCTTCATGCGATTTTGTGACGTCTGTAATAATCGATAATCTTTCTGTACGCGACTCAAACTTTCTTTTAACTGTCGAATCTCTGTGAGTATTTCTAAACAGTTAATAGATGATCATATAGGTGGTACCTTTTTGTTTTTCATCACTATCTTGTTTGATTTCTTCTTTTTGTTGGCAGATTTCTTCCATACTTGTAAGAAACTGGTTCATTGGTATTCCGGTTATGTATTCTGTTAATCTATCGATATTTTGAACGTGGTTCTGCATTTCTGGATAATCATTTGCGATCTTTTCACTGGTTCGTTTGGTGGTGAATGTTTCTAAATGTTTTTTGAGTTCTTTCACTCGTTCTAGTGATTCTCCTGTTCGGAAAAAGTAATCGAAGAACGCACGCTCTGAATATTTTCTTAAATACACTTGGTTTTTGATTTCGTTCATTTCTTCTTGCATAGTTTCTATTATCTGTTGCCGTTCGTCGACGTTATGTTCTCCGTATTTTTTGGCTTCCTCTGTGGATCGTTCCAGCTCTGCTACTTGCAGGGCTATGTTAACATATTCTTTTTCAAGAGTTGCCGTTTTAGAGCTGAATTCCTCGAAAATACGCTTCCATTCATCTTCGCTTTCATGGGTTTGTGTAGATACAGGTGGTGTAATTGGTTGTACATTAACTACGACGCTTTCAACTTGTTCTTTTTGTTGCGGTTCTGCCTCTATCGAGTTTTCTAAAATAGTATCCTCTTTGCTTAGCAATTTACCGTTGCTCACATACAGTTGCTCAAAGTGTTGTGTTATGTGGTGAAGATCATTTTGCATGGGTTGTAAGGGCTCAACTACGAAAAATCGAAACAGAGACAAAGTAAAATGCTGGTATTCGATAGAGTGCGCATTGTTGTGGGCTCAGAAAAAGATTTTAACTGTCTACCGCATTTGTACTGACATTTCAAAAAAGCGTTATTGTCAAGAAGCGATAAAAACCCCTCGAACATGGGTAAGAAGAAGTTTAACTTGCAGCATTATGAAGTACAGTTCGAAAGAGTTCTTGAGGTTCCAGAAGCAAAAGAACTGCTACACAAATTCCTGCAAAAGAACTTGACCGAGGAGTCATTACTATTTACTTTGGACGTCAACGCTTTCAAAGCAGAGCGAGACACTAAGAAACAAGCTGAAAAATTGTTATCTATAGTGAATGAATATCTAGTGCGAGATTCGGAGCGAGAACTCAACATGGAGGATAAAGAGCGTGAGTACATCAACAACGTAATTACGGAAAGCAAACAACGAGAAAAATTAGACTCATTAGTTGCACCAGCGACTATTTTCGATAGGCTCTACCCAAAAATTCTAAATGAAATGAAACAAGACGCGTTTGCGAGGTTCATCAGAAGCGCGCAGTTCACAAAATTCGCGTACGAAAAGGGAGAAGAGTTTGTAAAGCAAATAGCCATTCACCAAAGTCTATTAGACATACAAGACATTCTCATTACTCCAAAAGACTTTGAATCTGGTACCATCACTGATAAAGATGTAAAATTCGTTCTTTCACTTCAAGATGACGGAATGGGTTGGGTATCAGTTAGGCCGACAAAAGAAGGCGAGTTGGAGCGACACCAATACTCGTACGTTTCCAATGCGATATTTAGACAAGAAGGAGAATCAGGAAAATGTATCATTGCCAAACATACAGGCAACTTGCCAATAAGCGCTCGCGAAATGGCAATGATAGTCGGGAACCCATTAGCCGATCCAGTTCTAGAACCAAAGATTAAAATTAACATCTTGAAAGTTGTCAAAGCAGAAAATAACGATAACAAATACACATGTCAAATCACGCACAATTTATTTCCCATTGCACCACTAATGAAAATGCGTGAGTCAACTGTTGTCAAAACACTATTACACGACACAGAACGTCGCTGTTACATTCGTATAGCAAAGAGTACTGTCGCCTACCGTGATGAATACAAACCAAACAAACGTCGAGTACAAGCAGAGATCTACAGTAGTTGGATCTTCTATGAGGTATCCGAGAACAAGTGTAGATATGTTTGTCCGTCATGGGCGGATGTTCACATGCATGACATCTTCAATAGTGAAAAGTTTGCGATCAAGTTTAACCAGTCACGTGGAGTTGCTGTGCATGAAATGTTTTTGAAAGCGATTGCGAGAAAGGATGAGTTTTTAAGTGAAACAGCTGGAGAGATGGAATGTTTAAATGATTTCAAGCAGCGTTTTCTGCCTGACCAGAACGCTGTTATGACATGGACTCTGTAAGAAATTAATAGTTGAATAATTTCATTCTAATGAAGATTTAAAGTTTTTGCAAATAACGAACAATCACGTAATGCACCAAAGAAAAACGTACTTGACTCTACGGGAACATGACAAACAACTTATCTTCAGGTCTCATACTTGTACATCGTCATAACGATCAAACAAGCACGTGTCAATATGGTGCACAAACAAAAGACTGACTGGACGGCAGTTTGCCGTATCACTGACCTATCCAGTGGCCACATTCTTGTTACGGGTGGCATCTATCTGGAACAAGAGAAAAAGATAAAAATAGGGCAGTTATTCGAAGCATTTTTGTCCAAGCTGCGCGAAAAAACAGCCGTTTCGACCCTTATTTCACGCACGCACTTTCACTGGAGTGAAATTAATAACATAACACAACAAATGAACTCACACATTGGCTCAGAGAAGTACCGCACCCCAAAAATTGCACTCGTAGGTGTTGGTGTGGGTTTCTTATTGATTCTCGCCTCTATCATCTCGGCTGAGGTATACAGTGAACAAATCGTAATGAGCATGCCAGCTTTTTTTTGCCTGCAAGGTTTCATCGGTGGAGTGTTGCTAATTGTATGCTGCTTGGCGCTTCCCAAAATAATGACCACGTCCAAGCAAGAAATTGCACCAGTTGAAAAAGACGAAGAAAATAGCACACCACTACTAGAAGTTACCTCTACTCTAGAATAGATTCGAATTTGTACAGAAATATAGAAGATTTTTAAGCTTGTTCGTAGAAGTTGTTTGCGTTACTGATGTTGATCTATGAACAACGTGCCAGATGCGACGTATTAATAACTCTGTCATACGCGACTGACAGCCAACATAAATTTTGATCAAAAACGATGTTGCAAGTCCTGGTACTTACTGCACTTTGCACCTTCGTTGTTTCGCAACTTGGTATGCCTGTAGTCAAAGTTAGTACATGGGGCTGCGACAAGAGCATACAAGCCCAAGAATTTACTTTCGATGGAACTTTTAGGGCAATCAATATTCCTAATAGATGTTTGGACTGGCAAAACAATGAGTTACTAGTCGCGAAATGTTCTGGCGCGCCCACACAAGCGTATCTATATGACGATACCACAAAAGCGATAAGAAATCCAGGTTTGAATTTGTGTTTGGCGCCAACTGCAAAAACAACGCAAAAAGAAGAATACGGATTCCGTGCCACGTTGTTACCATGTGATGGATCCAAAGCGCAGCAATGGACTTTGAAATCAAACACGATCGAGTCACTATTTCTAACGGGCATTTGTATAGACTATGCATCAACGTGGCAATGCGACGATCCTAACTCTATAATCGCCAAGTATCCAATGTGCGACGAAAAATTATCATTCGAGCAAAGAGCCAAAGACCTAGTTTCTCGAATGACACTACAAGAAAAATATGCGCAACTTCTATTCGATGCACCAACCATTCCTCGCTTGGGAGTCAAGTACTACAAATATTGGGGTGACTCACTCCATGGTATTTTATCGTTGGACGATATCACAACCATGTACCCACAGTGTATTGGGCAAGGAGCCGGATTCAATCAATCCATGTGGTACGCTATTGGAAATACATTATCCGTAGAAGCACGTGGTCTATGGAACACTAACATTGGTTCCTTGCATTTTTGGGATCCAAATATTAACATACTCCGCGATCCTCGTTGGGGAAGAGGTCAAGAAACTCCAGGTGAAGACCCGCTACTCACCAGTGCATACATTGTCAACATCTTCCAAGGTATGCAAGGCAATGGAAAGTATTTGAAAACAGTCCCAACGTGCAAACATTTTGCTGCCTACTCGATCGAATCATGGAATGGCGTAACAAGATTTACTTTTGATGCCGTTATTGACGAACGCGACCAAGCAGAGACTTATTTTCCCGCTTTTAAAGCGTGTATCCAACAAGGAAAATCACGACTAGTCATGTGTTCATACAATAGCGTCAATGGAATTCCAGCATGTGCCAATTCGTACTTGTTGCAACAAAAACTAAGAGACGAATGGGGATTCACTGGATTTGTCGTATCTGACTGCCAAGCCGTTGAATTTGTATATACAGAGCACCACTACACTACTACGCCATACAATGCAAGTGCTGTTTGTTTGAAAGCAGGAACAGACCAAAACTGTGGTCGTTTTTATGAAAATTTACCAGAAGCTGCTGCACATGGTCTAGTTACTGAAAACGATTTTAACGTTGCATTAGCACGTGCTTTTGCAACAAGATTTGAACTAGGAATGTTCAATTTGAAATCGAATCCTGATACCAAGTACAAGTACGCTGATATCAACACAAAAGCAGCACAGGAACAAGCTTTGCTTGTTGCCCAAGAAAGTATTGTACTTTTGAAGAATTTGAACAATACACTACCACTGAATCAAAAAGTGAAAAGCATAGCCGTGATCGGACCCAACGCAGATAACGCTGATGTCATGAAGGGTAACTACTTTGGAACACCACCATATATCGTGACTGCGTTACAAGGTATTAAAAATGCTTACAGTGGCAAGAATATCATCTACGCAAAAGGCTGCGAGATTCAAGGATCAGACAAGTCTGGCTTTGCAGCAGCAATCGACGCTGCTACCAAATCAGATGTTATCATTTTTGTTATGGGTACAAATCAAGACATTGAGAGAGAAGGACTTGATCGTTACACGATCACTCTTCCAGGAGTACAAAACGATCTCATTCAAGCTGTAAAGAATGCTGCAAAAGGAAAAACAATGATTGTAACTTTAATAAATGGTGGCCCACTAGACGTTGGAAATCTACGTGATGACAACGCAATTGGTGGAATAGTGGAGGGATGGTTTGGAGGTCAAAGTGGTGGAACAGCGATTGCTGATGTCATTTTTGGAAACTATAATCCAGCTGGTGTGTTGCCAGTAACTTTTTATGCCAATAACTATACGGATCAAATCAAAATGACTGACATGAATGTGAGACCTTTTCCAGGAAGAACATATCGTTACTTGCAAGTACCAGCTGTGTACAAGTTTGGATATGGTCTAAGTTATACAAAATTTGAAATTAGCGTAGATTCGCAACAAGTTAAAATGTTTAGATCTTCCGTAAACAAGGTACGTGTAACTGTGAGAAACATTGGAAGTAGAGATGGAGATTTTGTTCTATTAGCGTACGCCAAGCATCAAGATGACGATTTTGCAAATGAACAAGGTGCATTGGCTGCGTTTAGCAGAACTCACGTTAAAGCACGAGACAAGGTTGTAGTTGATTTACAATTTACCGATCAAAGTTTTGAAAGATTCAAGAATGGAAAGATGACCGCACTTGCTTCAGATTTTGTTATCACCGTTACAGGCACACAAAACTCAAATCAAGTTTCATTTGTAGCGAGTGTTATATAAACTAATTTACAGAACCCTTGTCGTTGCCTTGATCTTTTCCAAGAGATGCTTGTTGGCATATTCTGGATGCACTGCCAATGTGTTTCCTTGACAATAGTTTCCGTAACCCTCGTCCAATATATCTCTTCTGAAAAATCCGGCAGTAACAGGTAAAAAGTCATTGCAACCTATCAAGTATAATTCGTAGCCATTGAGCTCCAAGTACAATGCAACTCCGAATTGACTCATGCTACCCTTTGGATGGCGTGGATCGCGTGCACCCCAAGTACCTCCCAATTCGTACGCAAACATTGGGAACATTTTGCGGTTTTCTTCTTCTTCCAAATGCATACCCTTGATGATCAATGGTTCTCTTCCCTCGGTATCGATAACCATAAAGGTGATAGCCTTGATTCCCTTTTCTTTGACAAAGCTGCTCAAAGTACGAATTTCAATCAACTCTGTGGAAGGTTTCATTTCTGGCCAACGGAACCAAGAGTCACCATCTGCAATACCTGCAATTTCACTATGTTCTTCTCCCTTGTGGTCCATAAATGGCATTTTTGCGTTCTTGTCAGACCAACCTTCGTTGTAGATCGCAACGTCTGCGTTTAAAAACTGCTTCAAATGGTTGCGGGCATAATCGGCTGTTTTTGGTTGAATTTCGACTCCGCGGAGGGTGAACGTGCCACACGCTGTCAATACTTCTGAGGCTAATTGACCCCTGTTGATACCGCCGATAACAATTGTCGTGTCTCTGCTGCAAATTTGTGGAATGCTTAGCAAGTCCTTAAGTCTAGGATGATCGCACTTGTTGGCATATGTAGTGTCGTGACCGGCCAAATATGCATCTCTTATTTTGTTGATGAGTACGTCTGGCGTCTTATCGTTCAAGAGTTTATCAACTCTTTGTATTGTTGCATGTAGTACAGTAGTGTCATCAACAACGATGTTAGTATTAGCAACAGCGTGTTTGGCTTGTGCTTGTTGATTTACATGTGCATCATATCCCAATCTGAGGGAGAATATGAGGAGAGAAACAATCAAGAGTACAACTAGGTACTTGGCGTTGCCAAGAGAGTTGAAACGCACCATTAGATTCGTCATGCTAGTTGTGTGATTGTTCTGTTTAATTTTCAAGAGTTTAACATGTCGGACGTCAAAAAGAATTCGTTGACTGCACTGACGTCTGTGCAATGTTAAACAATAAATACCAATTAAAGAAACAAGATAATAGCTTACAACTCAGGAAAGGACACAGATAAGAGGTTAGATTCCTATACAAAGTATGGAGGAGGGCAGTACCGGTTGAGTTGAATATGCGATCAAGATCACAAGAATATTTATCTGCCTAATATCTATCAAGCATTTTCAATGCAAGTGTAACTATCGAATCGGTCATAAGAGATTCAAGGCGATTCTAACCTTTGTTACCTATATGCAACACCAGCTAGTCGAAAAAATATCAAAATCTCTTCAATGAACGTGCATGGCTCTTGTCTTGGAAGTTGCTATCATTCGTGCAAACATCGGGAGTATACATCGTTCTCTAACTTGTTTCGCAAGTAAATCGCGTACATCTGCACGCTCTATCAACTCTAGTGGTGTTTTAATGCCACCAACGATATTTTCTAAATCGTACCAAACTAATGTACTGTATTCTTTCTGAATATACTTGTCGTGTATAAACGTGGCCAGCAATAAACACTTTTCAAAGTTACTAGGATCATTCTCGTGAGATTTTGATCGTAGTACTCGCAACGAGCGGAGTGACTCGAACAATAGCAATGTCTCCATCTCTAGCTCTTCCTGTGCTTGCAACGCTAGTTTTGTTTTCGTAAAAGGCTGTTCCTCTGCGATTTCAAACTGCGAGAGAACATCTTCTGTGATGATTGATCGCTTTTTGTGAACACACTGGTTGTAAATAGCAGGCACTCCACTAATGATGGCGGCATTGATCGCAATTAGTATTAAAAACGATACACAGGTATTCGTGTTCATATGCATTTCTGTCCAAAGCGTAAACGATGCAAATCGCGCTACTAAGAACATGCAGAACATCAGACATACAAAAATGATCAAATTGCCAGCCAGTAACCAAAATTGTATTTGGAACTGAAAAACTTTTGTGACTTTTGGGAAAGACAATGCGTACGTAATTCCACACGCGATG
>JAESGV010000684.1_pt1 | contig 14692 bp, 7 predicted proteins | sample 9269781 | NCBI WGS metagenome assembly JAESGV01 (sample SAMN15741586, study PRJNA653496) | algae metagenome | isolation source: Tildeniella torsiva UHER 1998/13D and co-occurring heterotrophs from... | place: Slovakia: Slovak Paradise National Park, Hrabusice, Kosice Region | collected 2000-01-01 | reverse complement strand
ACGAATGAAAACTTGGTTTGTTCGTTGCAATCTGAAAGTATCAAGTCATCGTTCATGCTTTGTCTTAGTTTGATATGTTCATTTAATCGTACTTCTTTTCGAGAATTCTCGTCGTAATAGTTGAGGATCATGTAAACGCCCTGCGAATATTTGTTCCAAAAGGTATCGTTGTATCCATCGCGATGAGAGTGAAAGAACTGTACAAATTCTCCGTAGTGAACTATTGCGTTAGTTAAAGTAAAAAAAACTTGCTTGGTTTGGATGGATCAGAAACTATTCTTTGTATATTGAATAAAGTTTGGTTTGGATACAAACTAGTGACTGCATTGTATTTGGACCAAGCTTGTATATAATTTTGGCACTCGGATTTAATGGCAACAGCGCTATTCTCGTACAAACACTCGTCGTCGCTTGCGATGTTTACTTTTGCGTGCGATACGGCCAAACTATTTTTTGTTGTCGAGTGCCATAGTGCAAAAGGTGTGCATAATGCTACAGATGCTAGCAGGAGCAGCACTAGACCTTGGTGCATTTGTTATGTTTTATGTTTTGGTGTGCGTCAACATCACGTGCTTGACAACAGATACTTTAATGGAAAGATGCTAGCACGAACCATTTTTCATTGTTAAAACAAGTAAGTAGGTGACAACACGTGTTAACAACGAATCGCTTGGTTAAAAATGAGAAAATATGTTTATGCTTGTCCTTTTTTCTCACAGTCAGCAACTTCTCTCGTGAATGCATCAGAAACTTGTCTCGAACAGGAGTTTACACCATCTTCTTTGTAGCACTGATCTCTTTCCTTTAATTTTGCAGCATTGTTTGCCTCGCAATTCTTCTTATCTGTTCCTGTTTTTCCAAGGCAGCTCTTAGTTTTGGTGATGGCGTCGCAACTCAATTTAATTGCCGTGCAGCTGATTCTTCCATCGTTATAGCGTTTTTCAGCTTGATCTCGGCAGCTCAATCCTACATTTTTGAAAGCAAGAAGTACGTTACGTCGGCTATGTCGGCGGGCAGTGGCAAAAGAGCACAGGGCAAGTAATACAATCAATGCAATAACGATGGTTTGTTTCATTTTGTTTCTTTGATATCAATCACACCATCAATGAGAATTTAAATCAACTAATCTTGCTTCTCATCCTAATTAGTTAAAAAATATCGGAGCACGTGAGTAGCAGATCGCGATCTTGATATTACAGCAGCGTAAGTAATGTTATACCTTAGTCGTTGTTATTTAAAAAAGAAACAGGTGAGTAAGAGTTTCTGTTTCTTGGTGATGGCGTTTGAGAAGCAGGTGATCCACCGCCATATCCTTGTGATCGTCTATCGGGTGTATACGGTCTATTCACATCTAACAATAAACCTTGTTCTCTGCCAATCTGTTGCGATTCTTCTCTTGGAGAGCGAGAATAAGAGTTCTGTTGCCTGAATGGACTGTATGATCTTTGCGTAGGCGTACTTGGACTATTTCTAGTCGGTGTATTCGCGCTATACATTCTTGATGGCGAGCTTGGTGTTGCAGGAGTGCTATATACACTATTAAACGTTTCTTGTCGATGTACCATTGGTTGTAGCTCGAGTTCTGGTGTAGCAGGTGTTTCATCATGGCGATACTTGTCACTTCTGACACTAAAGTTTGTCAACTCTAATCGCTCTTTGTCCGCATTTCTCACTTTTCGTTGGTAGATGCATATACACGCTATAATTGAACCTGTGAAGAGTGCTGCTGCAGCGATCACTCCTAGTGCAGAAACAACAGCAATTGCTACAATTCCTCCTGTGGAAAGTGTAGGAGCAGGAACAGGTGGACTTGTCGATCGCACTGATTGTACAGCGTACTCGCCAACACCGTTACATGAACATGTCGCAACAGAGCCACTAATTTGCACTGCGTAGCAAGCAGGCGTCCATGCATTGTTAACCCATTGTACGCATTGTCCATACGTTCCTCTTGAAGATGAAATTCCACTGTAATCTCCACTCAGTGTCAAGTTCAAAGTAAATGTGGCAGATGATGTAGAAGCAACGGAAACAACTGATGATACAATTTGAGTTGCATCGTACATGTTGTAAGCTTGTTCTACAATTCGTAATTCTGTTGGATCAACTGTTGGACTTGATGCTGTTATTGCAACACTTGATGATGCGATGGGTATAGTAACGGGTGCAGCGTAGTCAGTTAGTTTCGTTTTTTGTACGAGTATTGTTTCTCGATCGGAACGTAATACTGATGCTGCTTCTCCTTGCACTTTTGATTGTAATGTCATCGTCATGATTTCTGGAATTAGAACATCGTGGATGTGTTTGGTGAGAACATAATCTACACTCTTGGGTATGTACATAGCGTCTAGGAGAACGCTGGAAACTTGTAATATCGACTGTAGTGATGTTTCATCAAGCTGTACACCTGTTCCTAAAAATCCATCGAGTAACGCGACTGTTGGTTGTATGATATTTGGAGAGACTTGTTGGTAGTCTTTCAGAATGTATTGAACGCTATTTAACTGTCTCTTGATCGAATCTATCGTTGTTGATTGTTCCAAACGTCTAGATAAGAAACTATTTGATAGTTTTGTGAAGAGTGTTGCTCTTGCTGATTTTCTACTTGTTACAAGCGCAGGACTAATCGAACAAAATTGTCCAACGTAGTTGTTAGAGCATAAACACTTGCTAGATACACATTTTCCGTATGGCGTGTTACATTGTGCGTGACTTGTGCATGTTCCTCCACTTTTGATGGTTGGCATAAGATCAGATATTGCAACAACTGACTGAGTGACTTTTTCTGGGTCCGTGATAGTGTTCAAGTTTGCAAGTAGGTTAGTAACAACTTGTTGCGTTTCTGATGCGTTCGCAGAACTCAAAACTAGTGGTACTACTGTAACGTTCATATCTACTACACCTTCGTCACCAATTTGATCGATAACATGAGCAAATACTTGTACTGTGTTTCCTGATACACTTTGAGGCAGTGTTACAGATGCAGTGTTGAGTGATGATACTTTGGTGAGTCTAACTTCTGATTCTCCGTTTTTGATCGAGAAATAGTATGATAGTGGTGCTTGCGCCGATGTCCAGGATGCACTTGTTAATGTAAAGTCAGATAACGCAGTACCTGAACTCGGATTTGATGATATTGTTCCGTGAACAGGTGCTGTATTAACCATAGTACTTGTTTGCGCATATCCATCACCATTACTGTTTGTTACAGTTAATCTAAAGGTGTACGTGGTTCCAGGGACCAAAATGTTTGGTTTGATGACTAGTACAGCATCACCAGGCTTGGATAGCAAATTTTTCTCCGATAACAACGAAGAATCACCTCCAACGATACTCCAAGCAACAGTAGCAGCACCTGCTGCAGAATCGTATTGTCCAACAATGGAAACCTTAGATGATGCACGAATAATAGGTGGCAAGGCAGAAACAGATACACTTGGTGGACTATAGTTAACTACACGAATAGTTACAGTTGTACTTGCTGTTCTAGCACCTTTTGAGTATACTAGCGTGAACTTGTATGTATCTACTGGTAACGATAAAGCCACTGTAATAATACTCGTAGTTGTTCCTTGCGAAAGAAGTGTATTTAAAGCGGCTGGACACGCACTAAAGTTTTCCAAAATACAACTCCACGCGTAATGTTGAGTTTCTGCAGTACTCGATGGATCACGACTTTTACTACCATCTAACGTGAATGTACTTGAAGCACCTACGACTCTATCACCATCAGCAATGACTGCAATGAGTGCGTCATAGACTACTGTTACTGTGAAAGAAACGCTAGTATTAGCTGTACTTGAAGTAACATCGATAGCAAACTCGTAGGTTGATTCTGATGGGAATACAGACGCAGGCAACGTGACAGAACTCAACGTTAACACCACGTCAGTTAGTGACACATGTGTTCCTGAAGTTTGTCTCCATTTGTATGACAAACTCTCACTTGTGCAAATACTAGCCGATACACGAAGCGTGATAAAGTTGGCTGATGGTTTAAATGTGTTTGCATGAGCAACTAGTGGAGTAACAGTAGGTATTGCGTTTCCTACTTTAGTGACAGTAACAGAAGCGTTTGATGAAGAACTTTTTGCTGTAACGACTACGATAAATGTATACGCTTTGTTGACTTCCAGGTACTGATTTGGAACGCTCACTGTGGGTTGTGTGATCAAGGTCAAAAAGTCTGTTAAATTCTTCGAACCTGAAGTTACTGACCAGTGATATGATAGAGTTCCTGATGTAGCTGTTGATTGTGAAGCATTGAGAAATAGAGATGTCTCGCAAATGTCGATTGTTGATTTTCCAGTCAATACAGCTGTCACTAGTGGTGCTGTAGGGGATGGAGTTGTCGTAGGTATACTGGTAGTTGTTGGCATTGATGTTGTTGGAGTAGCGGTAGCATTTTGCGTGGAGCTTGGTGAACTAGTCGGTGTGTCACTTGGTGTTGCAGTAGCCGTTGGGCTGCTTGTAAGTGTTGGTGTAGGTGTTGCAGTAGTTGTAAGAGTAGCTGTGGTAGTTGGTGATGCTGTTGTAGTTGGACTTGAAGTTGTTGGTACAGGTGCAGGTTGTATGGTCGCTGGGTATGCGCTAGTATTTGTCAAACCTAGAATCATGTGTCTAGACATTGAACCACTTGAAATAATAGAGATGTTCGATGTTATCACGTGATTGCTATCAACAACCATAACAGGGACAGGTTTTGCTACTGTCGTGCCATCTCCTAGCTGTCCATTAGCGTTGTATCCTACTGAAACGATACTATTATTTGTAGTGAACAAATACGTGTTCGCTGCAATCGCCGCAACTGCTCGTACTTGCATACCAACTAGCACTCCGTTAGTATCGTTTATCGGTACAGGACTGTATTGCGTAATTGCAGAACCATCGCCTAATTGTCCTGATGGTGCGTTTAATCCAAATGTAAACACTCTTGAATTATTTGTTAACAAAACCACATGAGAAGCACCAGTGGAAACAGCAACTATAGAACTATTAAATGTGTTCAGTATTTGTGTTAGATACAGTATGCTGCTCAAGGACGAGTTTCCGATACCTAACTGTCCATAGACATTTGATCCGTATGAGAATACTAATCCATCGGCTGTTAATAACACGCTAAATGTTTCTCCTGCTTGTACTGTGTGTACTATCTTTCCAACTAGTACGTTCAATGCATCAACGAGGCGAGTAGGTGAGTTTCTATTGGTAATAGTTCCGTCACCGATCGCACCTGCTTGATTGTTGCCAAAACTTGCAACTATGCCATCAGCAGTGAGTAGCATAGTATGTGACGAAGCGGATGTTTTCGATACTGTTTTTCCGACAAGTGCACTGCTATTATCTACTACCGATACAGGTATTGAACGATCAACATTTGTTCCATCTCCAAGTTGTGAATAATAATTAGACCCAAAACTAGAAATGTAAGAAATAAATGTAAAACATACGTGAAAACTTTTCCGTCATTTGAAACGAGCACAGTATGCATTGTTCCTGCTGCGATATAAACAACCGATCTTCCAAACAAAAGTCCTGAAGAATCTTTGATAAATGTTGGTGTATTTCTTCTTGATAGCGATCCAATACCAAGTTGTCCAGCATGATTCTGTCCATATGTTAAAACATCTCCCGATGTGGTAAGAATCACCGTGTGATGCTCGCCAACGGCAATTTGTTGTACTATTCTTCCATACAATAAATAATCCAAATCGACAACTGCTATAGGTGATGATATTGCTTCGAAAACAGTTGTAGGTGCGGTGCTTAGTGGTATTCCATCATTTGTTAACATCATCGAGTATGACATTCCTCCACTAATAGAGGTTATGGTTTTTCCTGATAGAACGCGATTGTAGTCTACCATTGCTACTGGATTGGCACGAATAGTAGCAGAGCCATCTCCTAATTGTCCATTTGTGTTTGCGCCGAATGTGAAAACTTTTCCATCGGATGTTAGTAACAGTGAGTGTTGATAACCTGCTGCGATCGCAACAACTTTTTTGCCAATGAGAACACCGTTCGAATCTTGAGTAGGTAGTGGATAGTATCGTTGCGTGGTTGTGCCATCTCCTAACTCGCTATTAGAATTTCCTCCCCATGCAAATACGCTTCCATCAGAAGCAAGAGCTAAGGAGAAAGCGTTTCCACCGGAAACAGCGATTATAGTCTTGTTACTGAAGGTGTTATTTGCGTCTTGTACTAAGCTTGGATTCTTCAGGTCTAATAATGAAGAAACACCTCCTTGTCCATTAGAGTTTGCTCCAAAACCTATAACTTGACTGTTGTTAACTACTACAAGATTATGAGATGATCCTGCTGCGATCGCTGTGATGTTAGAAGTTAGTACCGAGTTGGAGTCTATTACAGCAGAAGGGTAGTTCCTATCGACAATGCTTCCATCACCTAATTGCCCGTTTGAATTTCGTCCATAGGTCACCAAAGCACCATTAGAAAGTAACAAAAGCGTATGTGACGCTCCAGTGGCGACAGTAACGATAATATTGTTATTTAAAACAACACCTGTGACTAATGCAGGATAGGAACGATCAACGTTCGTGCCATCGCCGAGTTGTCCGTATTGATTGCCTCCAAACGTGTATACTTTTCCACTAGCCGATAGCAATGTCGAGAAATATTCACCGGCAAACGCTTGTACAATAGTTTCATTTTGCAAATTGTTGCTCTTATCTACTAGCACAACGGGTGATAAACTCGTTACATTCGTTCCATCGCCTAATTGATTATGATTGTTTTTACCGAACGCATAAATAGTATTGTTGGAGGCTACTATTAAAGTGTGATATGCTCCACAAGAAACACTAGTTACTGTCTTGTTAATCTTGCTATTTGGATCATATAATCTCGCCGGACTATTTGGCAGGGGTGATCCATCACCTACTTCAAGAACAGAGTTATCACCCCACCCTACTAGGTTCGTAGTGTATCTAGTCGTAGGTACAGGTACGCTTGTAGTAGTTGGTCCACTTGTCGTTGGTGCTAAAGTTGTTGTTGGTGCTGCTGTAGTAGTTGGCGCAGCTGTCGTTGGTTGTGGTGTAGTTGGCGTAGAAGTCGTAGTTGGTGCTACAGTTGTTGTAGCAGGTGTTGGCGTAGCAGTTGTGGTAGGGCCAGCTGTAGTTGTCGGTTCTGATGTTGTGGTAGGTCCTATTGTTGTAGGTGCAGGAATGAACGGATCAGGAATTGGTGGCCTTTTCGGACCAACCAAAACATTGACAAAACTTCTCGATGACGATACAGTAGCAACTAATCCTTGAGGAACATCAATAGCACTAATCAACGTTGGTACATTAACAACGGTATTTGTTCCCAAACCTAGTTCATAGTTTTGATTTCTTCCAAAACCATATACTCTTTGATTTGTTCCATCATCAGTAACGACAAGTGCACTCTCAGTGCGATCTATGGTCGTCACATTTCCAATAAATTGAGACATATTCATTGCAGCAGGGTTCAGTAAATCATTAGTACCAACACCTGGTCCGTATATTCCCTGACCCCACACGTATAGTTGTCCATCATCGCCTAATGCAACAATGTTGTATGTGCCAACAACTATTTTGACGAGGAACTTTCCGTTCAAAGCACCTGCAGTGTATAAAGGCGCTGGGTCTCTGATTGTTGTGGTGCCTCCAGTACCTGCATTTCTACTAACAGAAGCATCACCCCACACGTAACCTTTTCCATCGGAAGCAACTACGGCAGCCATAAATACTCCCATGGAAATATCAGTAACATTCTTGCCTGCTAAATTGCCACCCATGTTAATCATTCCTGCTATGTAATTAATAGAACCTGCACTTGAAGATCCAAGTAGATAGTTTCCATTACCACCCCACGTGTAAACTGTGCCATTGGTAGTGAGTGCCATTGATATAGTTTCTGCAGCAATTCTCTTGACCAAAGTACCGTTCAGTCCCAACGTTTGTACAGGACTAGGTCTATTTGTTGTAGTACCGTCACCTAGACCTGCTCCCGAGTTATCTCCCCACATATAGACTTCTCCTGTACTTGTTACAACACCAGAGTATGTTCTTGCAACTATCATATTGATAGTCTTTCCTGCAAGTAGTGTTGCAGACGTGTTTACTAACATTGGCGTTAACTGTCGTCCAAATGCTATTCCATTACCAAGTTGTCCTTGTGCGTTGTTTCCCCACGCGAATAATTGACTAGTGTTTGATAACGCCAACGAGTATGTATATCCTGCGGCAACTTGTACAATATTAGCGTTTTGTAGCAGTGTCATATCAGGTGACGTAGGTTGAGGAACACTGATCGTATTGAAGCCAACAGATGCTCCCCATGAGTACACTGTACCGTTACCTATAAGTGCCATGCATCTTGATCGTGAACAACTAACTTGTGTTGCGTTTCGCAAATAATTGTCAAAGAACAGTAATGGTTTGATGTATTGTGAGCCCACCAAACCAAGGATTGAGTTGTCGTTTCCACCCCACGCATGGAATGAACCATTTTTGACTCTTACTACTGCCGCTGCAGCATTGCCATCCATATGGAAACTTGTGATATTTGCCAGTCCATACATTGAAATGTTGCGAGCGCTTGGTGCATAAATTGCGGAAGGTAATATCGTTAGTATTGAGAAATCTCCTGTAGAACCCCAACCATATAGTGTATCGTTGTTTAGGGCTAAAAAAGCTCCTGCAGAGTTGGCAATAGTTGTAACTGTGCTGTTTGTAATGGCACTAATGTTAACTGCGACTGGGTTGTATGCTTTTGAAGGCAAAGCAGATCCAACTCCTAGACTTCCACCAGAATTACTACCAAAAGTGTACATTGTACCATCTGATGCGAGTATAAGCGATGTAGAATAACTTGATCGGATAGCAACCACTGTTCTATTTTCCAATACTGTCATGTTGACTAGCAACGGAACGTATGATTTGGCCAACGTTGAACCAATTCCTAACTCGCCATTTGTGTTATCTCCCCACGAAACGAGTAAATTATCTTGCGTAAGAGCAAGAGAAAAGTATGCTCCTGCAGAGACTGCAGTAACAACTTTTCCTGCGAGTACACTTGTGTTTACAACAGGAGTGGGCGTATATTTTGCATACTCTGATGTTTCATTGCTTCCTACTTGACCTTTGTTATTATTACCCCACGCAAAAACATATCCATCTTGCGTTAACGCAACAGTATGTTGTTGAAAAATTGCGATACTTATGACTTTCTTTCCTGCAAATGAACCAGTCATTGGTATAACGTTGGGTAACGTAACTGTACTCCAAGTGCCATCTCCTACTTGACCATCTTCATTTGAACCCTATTGTCAAGATTTTGTAAAAATTCTTACCCATCCGTACAAAATACCATCTGATGTAAACGCAAAACTTGCTTTTTCGCTTGCTTTGATGTATGTCACAGTTTTGTTAAACAAAGCTGTCCTGCTACTAATTTCTAATGGAAACGGTGACTCTGAGTAGTATCCTATTCCTGCTTGACCATACAAGTTTGACCCCATACCATAGATGTACTGCTGTGTGCTTGAAGAACTTGGTGGAGAAACAGCAGGTGAAGGTGTGGGAGTAGGTTGCACAGTTGGTGCAGGTGATGTTGTAGGACCTGCTGTAGTTGTGAGTGGTATCGGTGGATGTGGATCAATAGGTGTCGTTCCAAATAACAACAACGCGTGTCTATTCGAACCACTACCAAACACTGCTGTAATATTCTTTCCTGCTAGCACTCCAGCAATAATCGGTCGTGGATATAGGAAATTTGTTACAGTAGAGTTATACCCCGTGTTCGCATTAATCTCTCCAGTCACGAACAATGTGCCATCTGATGCAAGTAGTATCGAATGATATAAACCTGCTGCCAAAGAGACAATTATTTTGCTTCCCGTTTCTGACGAGTTCACTGGCGTAAATAGTGATGTATCCGTGATACTTCCAATTCCTAGTTGACCATAAGTGTTCTTTCCGCTCGCATACACAACGTTATCGTATGTGAGTAATAGCGAATGGTATTGACCTGCAAACGCAAATCGTACTATTTTGCCTGCAAGTGCTCCTGTTGTGTTCACTTCCAATGGAATAGGTGATGCTTCAGAAAGAGAACCTAGACCGAGTTGTCCAAATGCATTTGCACAATAAACTATTACACGACCATCGTATGTAAGTAGTAACGTGTGTGATGCACCTGCTACTATTGATACGATTGTTCTTCCGCGAAGTATTCCATTTGGATCTACAATAGGAGAAGGGTACGCTCTGTTGATAAGTGTTCCATCACCCACTGTGTTGTTAGCGTGCAATTTAAATTTACTTACACTCTCCGTATGGATTACTTCCAAAAGTATACACTAAACCATCACTACCAAGAGCAGCAGTAAATAAATCACCAGTGGCTATTGCTCTCACAGTAACGTTCATTGCTATCACAGATGGATATAGCACAGTAACGTACGTTGTGTTACGGCCTAGTTGTCCATATACCTTACCGTTAGTAGTATGCTTTGAAAGTACTTACGTTATATCCATAACCAATGAGTAGCCCATCAGTGGTTAGTAGTACCGTGTGCATAGAACCCATAGCGATGCTGTTCACTTTCTTACCTAAAAGAGCGTTATCTACATCAGCGGTGGGTGATGGATAATTTCTCATCGTATCACTCGAGTTTACTCCTAGTTGTCCGTTGTTATTCAGTCTATAGAAGTTAGCGTGTATCTAATGCGAACGTACCCTGCTGTGTACACTTTTCCATCATCTGTGACAAACACAGAACTGTATAGACCAACAGTAGCTGATATTACACGATGTGAACTCATTAATTCTCTAGTATCGTTCATCTGAACTAGTTCATTTGTTGGTACAGGTTCTGTTCCTAGCGAACCAAATGCAGGTTGTCCAAAAGAAACAACGCTATTGTCATTAAGCAGTATCATGCATATTGATATTCCTGCAGAGATTTGTAATATCTTTCTTCCGGCGAGAACTCCGTTTTCATCTCGAATTACTGTTGGATTATATACTCTTTGACCCAAACTACAAGTACCTACTTGTTGATTCGAGTTTGATCCAAAACCTAGTGCAGTGCCATCCGATGTGAGTAACAACGAATGCGCGTTTCCTGCGGAAATTTGCGTTACAGTCTTGTTCACAAGTACGTTATTCGCGTCAACAATACGTACTGGATATGGTCTATAAGGTACAGTGTTGTTCTCTCCTAACTGAGCCAAGTCATTGAACCCAAATGAGAACACTGCTCCATCTGATGTTAACAATAGTGTATGATCGTAACCAGCTGATATAGAAACAACTGTCTTTCCTACTAACACACCCAACGTATCAACGATCGCGACAGGTGCTCTTCGTACTGTATTATTTCCATCTCCTAATTGGTAATATTGATTATCTCCAAAAGTGAAAACGCTTCCATCGGATGTGCGTATCACGCTGTGTGAGTAACCTGATGATAAAGCAACAATTGTTCTGTTGCCAATGACTTGATTGGCATCGACGAGTAATCCTGGTTTTATTATTCTTGATGCTGTGCTGTTAACTCCTAATTGTCCATTGTTGTTTAATCCAAACGATACGCAAGTTCCGTTTGATGTTAACAGTATTGTGAATCCATTTCCTCCACTTGCGTCGATAACTTGTTTTCCTAGTAAAACATTATCTGGATCAACAATGGCGACTGGTGCGTTGCGATCTGTTTGTGAACCATCGCCTAATTGTCCATTATCGTTGCTTCCAAACAAAAACGCACGTCCATCACTCGAAATGATGATATTATGGTGAATACTTGCTCGTATATTTGTAATAGTTTTTCCAGCCAACACGTTATTCACGTCTACAATTGCAACTGGATTCAATCGTGTTGATGTTGTTGTTCCATCTCCGATTTGGCCAAACGCATTGTTACCTGTAGAAAAAACCTTCCCGTTTGCTAGAATTAATGAACTGAAATAGTTAACATAACAGTTGTATTGTTACCTATAGTAACCTGCAGATACTTTCGTGATATTTTTGCCTACAAGAACTCTATTTGCATCAACCACTGCCGCAGGACAAAATGAATTCAACGCAGTTCCGTCTGCTAATTGTCCATACTAGTTTGTTATTTTTTTCCGTGTTAGTAGTACCTTGTTGTTTCCAATTCCAATTACATTTGCTGTCGTGCAGTAAATACTACCCACCATGCAAGCCAAAATAAATACTTTTGTGAGTAGCATTGGTTCATGGACCTGTGCACGTTATGATAGTCAAATAACAGGTATAAACACAAAATATGTGATATCCAGTTGAGTGTGATCTTGGTGAGTATCAGCGTGTTATCGTCATCTATTTGAACATGTCTATTTTGCGTGACTTTTGAAGTTTGCAAAAACTTTCCATAATAATGATTGTGGCACAGCTCAGCATACTTGGAAATACTCTTGATCTCCAGCTTTCTCCAAGTTTTCGTTTGGACCTTTCTGAGTTTACTGTTCTATTTTAAACTTGTCACGAATACCTTTTCAATTTTTATTTTTGAACAACACAAGATGCCTATGTCCACAACAGACGCAATAGAGAAGAGTGTAGATCGTTTAACAATCACAAATGTACTTTTTACATTCATAAATTAACACGGTTAGGAAAACGAGGAAAAAACATCATATGTTCCACCCGCATCAAAACTAAGTTCGGTACTTGTTAACGATTATTTTCAATCGAGTCCCATGCCACTCCCAAAACAAGATTTAGAAAAATTGTACGAACCCGAACCAAACAAAATCTATTCCAAAGAAGACATACTAGATTTGCAAAACACTATTGTATTTGAAACGGACCCAACCGACGAGGGATTCAATATTGTTATTATTAAACCTAGAAAAAGTCCAAACGCCGAAAAAGTTGAAGAACCGAAAAAGACAATCGAACCACTCGATTTGGATGCAATAGAAGACAGAATCCACAATAACGACCCAACCTTGACTAGAATAATGCTTCGCCACAAAGATATCACAGATGACGATGTTGATTTTCTATGCACGCCGCTAAGAAAGAATACTATGGTTACCGAGTTAGATTTATCAGAAAACGCAGAGATTACAGATAAGAGTATCTTCGCCATCTGTAAGCTGATTGATAACAACAAAAAGTTGCGACGATTGTACTTGGATGGAACGAGCATTAAAGAGTATGACGATATCATTGAGAGTTTGAGTAAGAATATGTACATTTTGGATCTTGCTGTATCCGATTTTGCGAGAAGAGAAGATTTGGATATGATTGAACGATACTTGGTACGTAACGAAAATTTCTAGACTGTAAATAATATGTATATACTAGCTATCTCTTCTGTAGAACTGCTAACATTCTGTTTAGCTAACATAAACTTGATTCAAAAATATCATTGTAAGTTCTAAAAATAAGAAAACAGTAACATGACGAAATCGCCCTCTGCAATAGTGCACGATATCATTGAAGATGTTACGAATCGACTTGGCGAAGTTGCGCATGTTATCGCAGAAATCGTAATTGAACCAAAATATTTAGCTGGATACAAAGACGGAAAACTAAAATTTTTGAGTGAAAATCTATTTCTTGTACACACGATACAGTTAAAAGAAATAGATCGTGTAACCAGCGTAACAAAAATCAACGACTCTTTACTGTTAGCATGCACTTCTTCCGAAGAAGGCCATTTTTTACATAAAATCGATCCAATCAAACGGGATTGTACGGGAACAGTGCGATTACCATATAGTACTACAGAACGCGATATACATGTATCAAAACTATCCTCAGACTTTATTTTGTTGGCACCATTTGGTGGCAAGCATGTAGACGTTTGGGACGTTGCTTTGGACCACATTGTTTACTCTACAGAAGATCATCAAGAACCTATCTACACAAAGGAAGCGCCAGCCGAGTTACGAATCATTTCCGAAAACATTTTTATGACAGGAGATGTACATGAAATACGTTTATGGGATTTGGCGAACAAGCGACAAATCAAAAAGTTGGAAAGAAGAAGAGAGGAACTACCACGTGGAATGATCAAAATGAACAATTTGTTGATAGAATTGTACTCGTGTGAACTTGACGTTTGGGACTTGAACGAAGGGATAGTGCTGTATCGCGTTCCATGCAAAGAAAACTTGTCTTCGTTGGTCGTAGTGGGATCTTATGTCTGCGCGTTACGAGTCGAAAAGCTACTAACTCAAGTGTTTGTATTTGATCCAGAAAACGAGTTCAAGTTGAAGAAAACAGTTGAGGTGTTACTCAACGCAGAGGAACGACCTCCAAGACTTGTTCCAATTCCAGAAACGCAAGTAGCACTAGTAGGAGATGAAGGTATACATGTGATCGACGTCATGAACGATTCACTAGTCAAGGAATGGACAGTACTTGGTCACTACGGAAAGAACATCACAGATGAGTTTATTGTTAAGAAACATTTTGTGCTTGAAGGTGATCGCATACTCGTGATACACGCTTCTGTAGAAGAAGATCGCACTACAGAAACATTAGTTCTATTTTCTCTTTCTGATGACAAGTTACACTATGATACACAAGAGAAAGAAACGCAACTAGCATGTATAACGCATTTATAGGGAATTAAACAATTTATTTACATCTTCTTTCTTTTTGCTCGAAGTTCTTGCCATGCATCTGAATAATACATGCGCATGTATGAATCGGTTAGATTCACGAC
>JAESGV010000683.1_pt1 | contig 14702 bp, 13 predicted proteins | sample 9269781 | NCBI WGS metagenome assembly JAESGV01 (sample SAMN15741586, study PRJNA653496) | algae metagenome | isolation source: Tildeniella torsiva UHER 1998/13D and co-occurring heterotrophs from... | place: Slovakia: Slovak Paradise National Park, Hrabusice, Kosice Region | collected 2000-01-01 | reverse complement strand
CTCAAATCAAAGAAAACAACACCATGACCGAACAACAAACATCCTCAGAGACTATTATGCCAGCAGTTACCACTTCACCAACTTCGATTGGAGATTCTTCCATGCAATCCATTTCTCTCAACGAAGTTAAGACTGAAGTAACCGAAACTGTACAATCAGACGCCCCACAAACCGTTCAAAACACAAATGTTACACAAGAACAACAAGTCGTCAACGCGTATAGCAACGCCTACGAAAATGTATTTGGTACATCCACAACCACTTACACCAACCAACAACCAGCTCAAGTCACTTCAACGAACGTTGCACAAGTAGGAGAAGTCAAACCAGACGGAAAAGTAACCACTCCAGAACAAGTTATGGACCCCATTATCTACGCCGTTGTTTCATGGTTCGTACCAGGAGTCAGCCACTATCTATTGGGTCAACAACAAAAGGGTATTGCATTCTTAGTATTCTGGTTAATTGAATGGATTGTATTGGCCGCCTTGTCATTTATCTTTATTGGTATTTGCTTGGTTCCATTCGCCATTGCCTACCACTTGTTGGTAGCTTACGACGCCTTCCAAATTGCCAAGCGCGTTCAAGATAAGCAAGAAATCAAGGAAGGAGAGTGCGCACACAAGTATGTAACCTACGTCCCAACATTGAGCGTATTTGTCAAGAGCGAAATCTTTGTCAAGTCACCAGTTGAACACGTACAAACTGAACAACCAGCACAAAACAACGCTGCCCCAACAGAAGTTATTGTACAAGCCTAAATTAAAGATTATATTTTCAATTGAGCTTCAAATTCTTGTAAAAGTGATGTCTGAACAAACATGTCGCAACAGCTGCCAGGTGGTATCTCGCAAATTCTTCCCAACTTGTTCCTAGGCAACATAGGAGCAGCTAAATCGAAAAAACTACTGGAGCAACATAACATCAAATACATTCTACGCGTTTTAAAGATAAAAGATTGGATATATGAGGGAGAGTTCGCGTACCATATTGTCGAAATCGAAGACCACGATGACATTGAAATTATGCACCACTTTAACGATGCAGTCGAGTTTATTCAACAAAAGATGGACTTGGAAGACGGAAATGTCTTCGTACATTGCCAACAGGGTAAAAGCAGAAGCGCATCATTCGTAATTGCGTACCTTATCAACAAACACGGCATGAGTCTAAAAGATGCCTTGGCATATGTGAAAGAACGAAGACCTGTCGCTCATCCAAACCCAGGATTTATCGAACAACTAGAAAAGTATGAGAAACAACTGCGCTCAACAACTTCAAACCTGTAACACAATAACAATGCAACCCAATTCTTACAAGCTGAGCTATCTTTATTTAACTATTTTTGGTTCGCAAACAATGCCACTCCCGACTAATACCCCTCCAGACTCTTGCATTGTCACGATAGAGCCTGACATGGATCTACCACTCGACTTGTTGACATACATATTAACGTGGACTGATATGCAAACCATTTGTTCTGCCACACTTGTGTCCAAACATTGGAACAACGCGGCTGTGTCTGATATTTTATGGGTACCACTTGTAGTAAAACTTCGCGACTCGCTAGTACGTGAAAACCTCGCAAACGAAAAGATATCAGTCATGACAAAGCCTGGAGAATCATCATACTATAGATATACAACAATGTACAAAAGATATCGGTTTAGACAGAAAACGGACAAAGTAAAACAAAATATACGATTTGGAGTACTACTAGTTTTGTCGGTCATTGGAATTATTGTCTTGGTCATTATTGCAATACCGATCGTACTATTAGTGTTACTTTTGTTCGCGTGAAGTTTCCATGCAACGCGATCGTGGATGACGATAGCAAGTTCGAAAGCCACCAACTACTTATTTGCAGATGCGAGTACTGGATGCTTGGAAAAATGAAAGTAGTAGCTAATTAAACTGTATTTTTACATCAAAGAAGCACTTACTAGTTCTCATTTGCAAACATCGACTAGTATCCATCGCCAATGCTGGATTCTTCAATTCAAAGATTTCAATATCCAAAGAATCACTCTGCTGTGTGGCCACAAACACTCCATTCCTAGACACCGCAACATTCACTGTCTCTTCATTACATATTTTCTTTTCGACGACTTCACCGGTCATCAGCTTCCAATTAAACACAATTTCCTCATAAACTGTTTTACTTTTCGTGACCAGTAGCATTCGGTCACTATCTAATCGACACTGTGTCAAGAAGTGACCTTTTCCTATATTTTCCGTTTTTATTGTTTCAAAATCACAAATGGAGACCAACATGTTTGACGCACCTTGTAAAGCGCTATTAGTGTGACTAAAGAATGCAAAATGATCAAAATCAAGTAATATTACTTTTGTTATGACACCATATGGCGGTAAATCCATCCAAAACTCGTGAATAGTTTCTCCTGTTGTCATATCTAGAACGCATATTCCTGTTTGCATCATGAATTGAGTAGTGGGACTGGCGCGTATGACTTGGTACGCGAAACGATTTTTTCCTAGCGGTGTGACGAGTAGAGGCCAATTGTCACGTATTGGATGTTTAGGTTGGTACGTGCAGACTTCTTTTTGTTGCAGTGTATCAAAGATGCTGAACATGCCACTGTCTTGTTGTAGTACGTAACGATTACCAAACGCTCGTTCGATGTTACATGTACGATCTGTGTTTGAATTCGTATGTGTTTGCGTTTCTGTCAGAGTGTTTATCGTAGTGATTTTATGACCGTCTATGGCGTAAATAAAATAATTGGAGACTTGGAACGAAATAGTTTTCGCATTTAAAAGAGGAAAAAAGGTTTCCTTGTTCGTAACGAGGTCATATATGAGTAAACCATTCTGCTTCTTTTTTATAATTTTCGTATCTCCAACAAAAGCAAAGCGGATATAATTATCTGTGCGTATCTTGCCAATGTATTCGCGAGTATTACTGTACGGTATCAAATCGTTTATCATCTCTTTGCAATCGTGGTTGAATGAAAGAAGCATTGTCGCGTGATCGTTCGTTGAGGAACACTCATGTGGTCGGTACTGTTTGTCCAACTTTGTCAACACTCCCCACATTTGTCTTGTTTGATTAGATTACAAATTAAGTTGTTCTTTTAGAACTCCTAACACTTCTACTAGTACTACACTGTGTAATGTTGATCGTCATTATTGTTAGCGTTGGTTGTAACATTCATTACCTTTTAAAAGATCGTGATGACTACAGTACCTGCTGATGATAGTCGCGCTACCAGAAGATATTGAGCTACTTATTTTAACCTATTGTGATATTCCAACCGTACTACGAGTCAGTTACTGCAGCCATGCAAAGCATGCTCTCATAAATAGTTCAAATTGGCTTTGGGAGCAACATACACAAGCATAATGTACTTACAAACTACCAACACTCGTACAACACTGGAGAGAAAAATTCATTGAAATCTTTACGACCAAACGTTTCTTTCATACGACTGCATGGATCATTTTCACATCTACAACAGAACTGTTTCTCGCTCTGCACAAATCAACATTAATGCAAAACATACTTGGGAACGATTTTTATCGAAGCATGTTATGTACCCTCGAACAATAACCTATTTCGAGTTTCAAATTAGTATTTTTAGCTCTCACAGTAGAAATTTATTCAAGGTTTGTGTAGGCGCAAGTCCTCAAGTAGATTGGAAGTATGATGAGTTTAATCACCATCAAAACCTTATTGGGCTACAAAATGGGTTCTCCTTAGCAGCAAGCGGTGATAATATGATGAGTGGAACGTACTTAAAGAGCGAAGAAACCCTACAGGAAGGATCTCGAGTTGGATTTAGTTTGGACAATGGATACACTCATCCAAACAAAGTAATTGTTCATTTGTTTATCAACGGTAAAGATCGAGGTGCGATAGAGAACGTCCTAAAGCCGTTGCAAGTTACCGAGTACAAAGCTGGAATTTGTCTATGTCCTGGACATCAAGTGGAAATTACCAAGATAAAAACAATCAAGAGTCACGATGTATAAAATTTAGTCTTTTTATTCACAGTCAGAAACTAATTCTTCCATTTTCGTTTATGTGTTGATTTAGTTTGTCTTTGTACAGCGTCTCTATGTGTTCATCGTTTCTGGGGTTGTAATTGCTCTTGATCTCAATGTTGTACATGTTTGTTTGCGCACGTAACTGTAAGACTATTGGACCTACTTGTACTGTTTCATCGCCTTGACACTTGATACCAAACAAGGTTCTGTTCTCTAGCAATGCATCAAAGAAGATCTGCTCGCAATGTAAATCGCCCAAGTCCAAGAATTGCACCATTTTGTTCTTGTTTACTAACTCTACCAGTCCGTATTGTGTAAAGTAGCAATCTCGCAACGAGAGATCTGTGATCGACCAGTTGACAAATGCATTGTGCAGGCATTCGTCGCCAACTTTGTTGATGCTCAAATCCAAAGTAGATAGTTTAGTGTTCATAAACAACTTCTCTGCGACTAGGTTGTCGATACGGCAACTGATCAGTGATAGTGATGTTAGCATGGTATGTTCGTTAATGGCTTCTGCATCTTGTAGCGTTGCTTTACCATGTGATCCAACAATGATTAGTTCAGTGAGGTATGGACTACACTTAATGATCATAGTTATCATACCTTCAGTGACCACTGTTGGTATCAACTCTAGTCTTCGTAACGAATTGAATAGCTGACTACCTGCTTTGAATAAGTTTTGACTCGTTTCTTTTGATACATCCCAAATACAAAGACTATGAAGATTACCTTGACTATAGATCAAATTGAGTGTAGTAAGTGATAATTGATTACTATATGTCGACAAAGATCTATAATCGTTAGACAGTGCTCATGACGTACCTTATTGTTCCACTATCCATGAGCATTTGTATACCTTCTTGTCCTTTGTTGATGTGCAACTCTTCCAGATCATGTTGCACCCTCGCGTTTGACATGTCTTGCGTTTTGTCAACTATAATCTTCTCAATACACAGTTTTTTCAGGTTTGGGTTTAATACTACTTCATCTTGTGTGATTTTTAACGCACATTTTGTTCCAATCAGTATGAGGTTTCGCAACTTGTTCAACTTGGAAAAAATATCCCAATGTTTGTTGGTTATGCCTTTTGTATTGGTTAAATCTAGTGTAACAACATTGGTCAATTTGGGTAACAAGTGCTCGTAGGTGTCAACTGTAGAAGTATACACATTGAAAGAGCAGTAATATGTTGTTAACTTGACAGAGTGTGCTGATAGGTGAACTAAATCGTCTCCAGGTAATAACGTGCTCTGTCGTTCAGGTAATCGCGCAATGAGTTTTGAAAACAGCGGCGTGTTACTATAGTATGAAAACGTGCTTGTTTCAAGTGCACAAAGTTGTGGAAGATTAGGAACTGATCTAGTTTGGAAATAGTTTGTTTTGAATGAGCGAATATTTGAGGGAAGGTAGTGTTCGATTGTGAAGTCACCTTGCTCTCTTGGAATATAGATTCGTTGTGCGTAATTAATACTGTCCTCATCATAGTATGAAATATTAGGGAAAACGAGCAGTATTTTTCGATCTTCTGACGCGGTAAAATACCCATGTAATAGTCTTATGGCGAACGATTGCTTTTTGTACTTGATTTTAGGTGATAGTAGCGTCTTGCGAAAAAAATAGTCATAACAAAGTTCATGTGAATGTTTTGCAAATGGTAGCTCGTAAAATTCTAATATGTATCGCAGTACCTCTGTAGGTAATTGTTGATAAATATTGTCGTCACATAGTTGAATAGTTTTCGATTTCTCAACAAACTCGCGTCGAACTGCAAGACGTTTCTTTGATTCATCCTGTTTCTTGTTCAGGAACGAGTTAAGTGTCGGTTGGTAGGCTACAAATGTTAGTAGACGTCAGTACCATACTTCGTTTCATTGTTTGCTTTGTAAATAGTGTTGAGGTTCGCAAATAAAATTTATAAACCAGCTTTTGTCATCACAATACTCACAATGCTTTACAAATCGATTGTTTATTCTATTTTGAAAAACTTTAGCGTGTTTTGCGTTACTGTCTGCGCAACTACCTCTTCTTTTACACCTTTACACTCTGCTAGCGTTTTTATCACATACGGTAAAAGACAAGGTTCGTTTCTACCATTATACTGATCTCGTAACTTGTTTGTAGGTAACATGAAGGGCGCATCTGTCTCTATCAAGATTCTATCCAAAGGTACAACACTTGAAATAATATCACGAAGTGGTTTCCCTCTTTCATATTGACAAATTACTCCTGTAAATCCAATATAGAATCCATTTTTAATGTACACTTCTGCTTCTTGTTGCGTACCAGTAAAACAATGTACAACTGCAGGAACAGGTAACGATCCGTTAACAAAATGTTTTTGCATGACTTTCATGAATGCTGTGTGCGATTCACGTTCATGTAAGAACAATGGAAGTGATAACTCGCACGCCAATGCGACTTGACGATCAAACCATTCTATTTGTACATCTTGTGGCGAATAGTTTCTGTTGAAATCGAGTCCAGTTTCTCCTATTGATACTACGTTCTTTCCACCACTTGTAACGAGTTTCTTCATTGCTTCTATTGTATCACCGTTGCAACCTTTAGCGTCATGTGGATGTACGCCGATAGTACAGTACAGTTGTACTTGGCTTATAGTATTCTGACACAGATTCAGCCCTACTTGGCTATTTGGTAAGTCTGTACCGGTAATAATAATTCTAGTGACGTTTGCTTGGTGTGAACGTGCGAGAACGTCAATCATATCGCCTTTTTTGAATCGAGAGCTTTGCAAATTCGCGCCTATGTCGATAATTGGATGAGGTGACGCAAATGGAACGGCAATAGCTTGTGATGGAGTCGTATTCGAGTTGTTATGTCCCCTCCCGCGTCCTCTTCCTCTTCCACGCTGCGATGTGCCGCTTGGTGCATTCGAGTTACCTCGGAATTGCGAACCACCTCTTCCCCAACCACTCATTACTTGTATGCTTCTTAGAAATGCGTTGTTTGTGCTGGTAAACCTGAGCATTGGTTGACTGAAAAACAGTAAAATGAAAGAAGGCATCGACATAAATTTGGAATAAAATTTTCAAAATGCCTCTAAATTATGACTAGATAACAACACTAGTTCTTTGCAGAACAAGCATACTGTATGTTTCAAAGTAAACAAAATGTATGGACTCTAATTTGGACAGTTTTAACTGTTTGCTTTTACTGGTTGGGAAAACTGAAGCGAACAACAGTCACACTACTCATATTAAAGTGTTGTAACATTTAGTCAACCAAGCATAGTGCAACACACAACAAGAAACAAACACTATCATACCAGTCTGAAAATGTTCCTGAACACTCAAATACTAGTATTCCTAAAAAATTTTTAAGATAGCTACGTTCATCGTATTCTGCCATATCACGTTGAAAGCACCATACCCCGTTAGATTTATGAAGTTAAGCAACGTCGAGCCCGTTTAGTACTGTAGTCGGAGACGATACTGGAACAGCAGGTGCTGAATACCTTTTCGCAGTTTTCACTTTGGCTGTGTCTGCATATGTCGAGAATTATAGTTAATTTGCTTACTACTAGCACTAGAATATTTCATTGGAATAATACAACTCGTCGCTACATTATAACTATGTGCAAGCCTATTTACTACAAGACTATGTTACAATGCTTTGCTCTAGATACATCATGCTATCACGACCACCTGCCAAAGTTTCTTTACCCATCTTTGGCAGCGTTAGGACAGTTCGTTTTGAAGGCTCGCGAGTTAGATTAAATTCACGAATAAATTGTTCAGTTTCTTTTGTTTCAGGTATTTTAGGTTTAGGGAAATGAATTATTTCAGTCTTTGACCGAGGCCTCGCTTCTCGCTTTATCGGTGGCAGTTTCCTACATCCAAACTTACTGTTTTCCGGTATTTGTTCCTCAATAGCTATCTGATTGCGTACTACTGAGAGGTCTAGTTTTGGAAGTTTTCTGCTCTCCTCAATAGATGAAATCGATGAAGAACGATTTCTAGGCGAGTTCAGTTTTAGTAGCTCATCTTTGTAGCTCTCTTGGTAATGTCGTTTCGTTTGCGACGTAACAAGAATTCCAAAGTGGTCATGAGAGGATTTGCTAAGTCTAATCGGTTCAACCAGGATATTTTGTCGTTCTACTACTCGTTTTCTATTTTCCCGACAACTAGCTGTGTAATGGTCCAACATTGTCGTCGAAACGTAGTTCTCTTCTTCAGGTTCCACGAGAGCTTCTTGCTCTGTTGCTATAACGATAGGCACTAGCTTGTGTTTCATTTGTTTTTGTTAAATATAGCTCAAGCAATTAACTCGAAAAAGCGAAGGCCTGAACTAGGATTGTTACAAATTAGGAAACAAGAAAAACTCTGTGTAGAAGATTAGGTCCTTATCCTACGGGAAGAACGAAACGCGGTGCAGTAGTAAACATAGCTCAAGTTGATGAAATAATTTAATTTTGATTCCAATTGAAACAATTGCTCATTGCTGGTACTGTTTGAGAGTTAGGGCTAATGGCTCTCTAAACACATTATCTCCTTCATATTCGTAATCCAGACATGAGTCAAGAAGGTTTTCTATCTCTTGTCGATTCATATCAGCTCCAATGAATACCAAGTTAGTCCAATGCTCGTTCTTCTCGCCTTCTTTCAACTGCTGTTCATTGTTAGTATGCTAGTTGGTAACTTACTGATGCAGGATTAAATCTAAACGACGCACCAGCACTTGACCACATAAAAATTGTTCTGCTGTCACCAGATACCAAAAAGAATCCTTTAGACCTCACCACTCCTTGTAACGTTGAGTTTAACAGCATTTGGTGAAGTTTCTGAGGATGAAATGGAGATTTTCTTCGGTATACAAAGCTATTGATTCCATACTCGAGAGTCTCTGGAGAGTGCTGTTCTTGTAACTCTTTTATCCATCCTGGTGCTCTCACTGCCTTGTTAAAGTCAAACAAACCAGTGTTTAGGATGCAGTTCAAGTCGATAGCGCTAAAACTTGATCGAACGAGTTTAGCTGATGGATTCAAGCGTAGCATGATGTTTTCCAATCGCGTAGCATCTTCTTCAGTAATCATATCCATCTTATTGAGTACAATTACGTTGGAGAATTCGATTTGATCAATAAGCAAGTTGGAAATGTCACGCTTGTCGCTCTCTTCGGTAACCAACTTACGTTCCAACAACGAATCAGCAGAATTGACATCTTGTAAAAAATTGAACGCATCAACAACCTATTATGTTAGTAGAGTAATCGTACGTACTGTGACCATTGTATCAAGTTTTGCAAACTTGGAAAGAGTTTGTCCAGTATGATCTTGGAACGTGAAAGTTTGTGCGACGGGTAGTGGTTCTGAAATACCTGTCGACTCTATGAGTAAGTAATCAAACGATTGTGACTTTGCCAACTCTGCAACTTGCTCAAGTAGATCTTGTCTAAGCGTACAGCAGATACAACCATTCGTCATTTCTACCAATTTCTCTTCAATTTGTTTGAATCCTTCTCGATTCTTTACCAATTGAGCATCAATGTTTACTTCGGCCATATCGTTCACAATTACCGCCACTTTTAGATCTTGCTTGTTATGCAATACGTGATTGAGTAGTGTTGTTTTTCCACTGCCTAAAAATCCACTCAGTACAGTAACAGGTAGCTTTTTCTCAACTTCTTGAGCGATGACACCAGTCGCTTCTTCTAGGTCTCGTTTGAGCTCATGCAGAGTTCGATTTGTTGGATCGACTTCAATTCCAATTGCGAGTGTTTCTATCGCTTCTTGAAACTGTGCTTGCATGGCTTGCGCGAACGCTTTTCGGAAGTAGCCTTGTCCCCATTGAGGTCTAATTTGAATGACTGCTTCGGCATCGGCAAGTGAGTTGTCGAATTCTTTAAGAGTAACATAGACTATAAATTAGTATCGATTTTAAAAGTATAAACCTGCAGAACGCATAGACAATGCGAGGGCATTTGTCGCGTCATGAGCAATCACCTTGTTGAAGCATTCTAGTGCCTCGTGATACTTCTCTTGCGTTAGGTGCAAGCTCCCTTGAGTAGTTAAGTCTTCTATGTTACCAGCAGTCATGTTTTGTTAGTGTTCAGCAGTGTAGGACGCGTGAAAACCCGAAAATAGTTGCGGACGGATAAACTACATGCCCGCATCTTACAAACGATCAAATTCTGTTTGTTTTGGTAGGATAGAGCTAACATGGAGCTGTAGAACAGCTTCAACATCTACGTTATACAGGATGGTGGGAGCTCGTCCAAAATCGTGGTGACGAAAGTGAACGTTCTGTAAATTAGCTTCTAAATACAAAATGCATACCAGGTTACGATTTACACCATCAACAAAGAACATTTACATCAAAGTATGAAGTACACGCTCTAAGTCTCTTAAAGTATTGTTCTGAACCTTTAGGGCTAGCAACTCGCCAAATTCTTAATTTTTTATCTCTGGAGCAGGTTACCAATCGGCCATCATCCAATATTTCAACACCCAAAATATCAGTTCTGAGACTTGATGTCGTACGAAGCATCGGAAATTCCAACACTTTTTCAAATGTGTATAAATTCAATGCGAACATGACACCATCGTCACAAGTCACCAAAAACATTTCCAGTGACAAATAGGTGAGTGTCCTTATTGTAAATTTGGGTGATATAGTAGCAACGCGTTTATGAGTTTCTATGTTCCAACACTCTACAACCCCACCGGCTCCGATAACTAATAAATCACTATGCATGTACAACATACACCATATGGAACGAGGAACTTCGAGATTTGCAACTTCACGCTCCGCTTCGAGGTCCCAGATTCGTATTCCACCAAGGTCACCTCCTGAAGCTAATCTTCTACCTGGTAGTAGTTCGATACAACGAATGAGGTTTCTGTATGAGGGAAGAATGAGGGAAGAGACTGTTACTAGTGTGGAGAGGTCATACATTAGTACAGATGAACCACATCCAGCAAGTACGAAACGATTATCGAGACAATAGAGTCCTTTTCGTCCAAATTCTGTAGCGCACTCGCTGTTGCTAATTATGCTCTTCCTAGTTTTATCCATACTCTGCGAAAATATTTTCGTACTTGAATAAATTACGTTCTCTCCGTTTTGTTGAATTACAGCGTGCCATATGTTTCTTTCTGATTCATTGTGCAAATGGTTATCGAGAATAAGTGAGGAGTTTAAATCTGATATACGTATAACTCCCAAGTACCCGTTTTCTGTTCCTACAACGAGTTTGGAGCGTAGGTGGGTTAATGTTATCAAAGAGTGAGCAGATGACAAAACCTCGAACTCTGTAACGTCGATATCATCGTGAATACGAAATGATTTTCTTTTTTCTCGTTCTATGATGTAGTTGTCAAAAGCGTGCAACATCTCTGTTCGTGACATGTTTTCTTACAAGTAAACAGACAACTTGCAAGCAATGATACGTGGCACTAAAAAGTCGTGGAATCGAAAGTGTGTTGAACGTTTGATGTGCCTGAAAATTACGAGCTGTCATTTACCAGGCAACAGTCTAAATGTGACTTTAAATATTATGTCGAACTCGAGTAGTAAAATACATCGTTCCAAGTCATGTAATACGATTCTAGTACATTAGTCCCTGCGCGACCGCCTAAAGCCAACATGATAGTCTATGAATGCAAGTGCAAAAAACCATACCTTTACGAGCCAGCGTCGAGTGGCAGATACAGTAGTAGTAGGACAACCTCAACCGGTCCAGGCCCGAATCTGGCACAGCACTACTGTCACTTGCTCGAGTTTTCAATAACGTCCAACACGCACAAGATAGAATACATCTACCAATGCGACTTCCTTTGGTGGTGGGTGTATGAGAATAGGGTCTGGAATACCTAGCAAAGTAAATCGAGTACATAGTGCCTCACCTTATCGACCTTCGAACTACGCTTGTGGATGTGTTGGTCTCGTATTGGGTGCTAAACTTCATTCAACCACGATCACATAATAAGATCAAAACGCAGCTTATGTTTTATGGGAAAAATCCATGATTGGTGGTAATATTGTAACTGATAGTTGATCCAGATCAACCATTTCAGACTTTTGCACAAAACAAACACCATGTCAACTGTTCGTAACGTCATCGTCAACGGAAAACAAACGGAACTCGGTGCAGCTATACGCGAGCGATTAGCCGATATTATCAATGTACAATCACGACTAATTCTAACAAAAGGAGGTCATGTACAATATTTTAACGGCAAAAGGTTTATTTCGATTGAAATTGAAGGTCATGTTGAGGAAATCACATCTGGCGATGGTTTCGCACTTGCAAGAACAAGCAACAAACGTTTATACATGATTGTACTTTGCTTTACAGAAATTAGAGTCCAAGCGCTAACAGGTGGTGTAGGAAAAATCTATGCTTGTGGAAAACAAATGTATTTTGAAACAGCTTCTGGAAAGATACTTGGTACAAGGTTACTAGACTTGAGTCACTTTTTAGATGATTTAAACGAAGCAGAAAGGCACACTGAAACGTACATGCAGTTTGTTGACGAAGATAACCAAGTTCAACTACCAAGTGGTCAACTACTCTACATGTCGCTAAGTGTAGAAACAGCAGGTGCCATTGTCAAAGACAAAAAAGCTAGAACGCATCTATGGACCTGGGGAAATAATGATAGATGCCAGTGCGGAAAGAGCGACGTCAACCAAGTAGTCTGCACCAAACCTTACAATGTTTCGTTGAACTATGTCGATCTGCCTACTCCTGTTCAAGTGGCATGTCTTCGATACTTGACTGTAATTCTTACATATTCCAAGGAGATCTTTGTGCTGGGGAACATAGGAAGGAACACTGGTCGTGTGGGTTTTGTACACAAGATAAACATAGACGATAACAATATCAAAAGTATCATTAGTTCTGGTATGTATACGTTGATGATTGTGAGAAAGTCGTTTGGTGCATTTATCTGTAGCTGCAATCCAAAAGATAAGAAGGCATCTTGGCAAGGACTGCTTAAAGACCCGATCAGAATTTTGGGCGATTGTAGCGTTGTTGATGCATGCGTAAGTGAAACACTTGTACTTGCTAAAACTCAAATTAATGCCTTAAACTTAAGACGAGGAGAGATTTTAGACGTCTTTCTTGATACTAATATTATTTGTGTATCAGAACAATCGTCAAGGAGAGGCAAAAAGAGAGCGTGTCTAGTTACTGAAGACATATCTGTAAAGAAAATTAAAATAAACAAATAATTTATCAAGATACGATTCTAAATGGATGCGCTTCCGTGTTAAACACCCACTTATCTAACGGTAGTATATGTACAGGTGAAAATAATAAATACAAGTACTTCAAAGTTTCTGACAGGAAGAAACTCTGTTGATGATCATCGTACACAGGTGGTACAGTATTAATACACGTAATTCCACTGTACCCATACGGTACTTTGCAATGCTTATCAATGGCTTCAAAAATGTTCCACCCATACTCTTGATATTTTGGATCTCCAGTAACACGATACAAAATAAACAACGATTCGACCGTTTCAGGTCGTAACAAGTATTTTCTTACACCAGGTGAAATAGCACCAGAATTTTCATCAATTAAAAAGTTTTCAGGACTCAAACCACTTGTAGTCATGCGGTAACTTTCATAACATGTTTTGCCAAACTCTTCTGCAATTTCTAGCACGTCATGACCAGCACTTGCATTCAATGTATGCGCAAGAGCAAACATTCCTGATGCAAAACATGCCAAATGGTCAACCTTGTTCACGCGAGTTTGTCCAACGAGCTCAGCGATGAACCAATTCTTGCTTGGTTTTACTAACATGTGTCTTACAATTCCAGAAACACTTTCTTCAAATAGTTTCTTGTATCGTTCATCTTTGGTCATGACAAACTGTTTCAACAAGTATTCATAAAAACTATCACCATAAGCACCAATAGTAATGTGATCGTTGCAGAAAGCACCAGTGTGAATGTCAATTAACGCTGGATATAAACCAGTACGTGCCAAGTTCTTACTGTGCCACTCGATTACACCCATGATACGCGTTACAGCGTCATCGTACTTGGCATCACCCGTTAGTTCACTCAATCGTCGGAATTCGAGTTGTAACGTGCCATACTCTGCTAGTACACTACATTTGAACTGTGATAACTGTTTTGCACCCGTTTTCAAGTTGATTTGTGCGTATGGTATTCCTGTCTTTGTATCAAACGCCGGTAACATTCTATCAGCGATTTGTATGGCTTTTTCTAAAAGAATCTTCTCACCAGATAAGTCATATGCTGAAATTAATCCTCCTAGCACGCGAATTGTTGTTTCGAAAACGCTAACGAGGTGATCTATATCTTCAAAGTCACGTAGTTCGTGTTCGATAAAGTGCACTGCTCGTTTGAACTCTTCTTTCATGTCCATAATGTATAAAGTATCCAAACTATCGATTGCTGTTAACGCTAAGCCATCTAGCACCCAATCATGGTACTCATTTGTTAATGGACGTAGTTCATCTCGCGTCAAGTTTTTTTCATAGTTTGAATATGCGTGTTGCATTGCTTTTCGAATTCTACTTCTACGAATTTTGTTCCCGGTTGAAGGGTCGGATTCGTTTGCGATTAGTCCGCCAAACTCGTCTACTGTGAATAGTTCTTGTGTGTACACGGTTGTGCACAGTAAGCAGAGCAGCAACACGTGTAAGACACGCATTGATAGATGAAGGCTGCTTTTGTCTTTTACGGTCG